>Ga0302269_1000789_pt1 | contig 17377 bp, 15 predicted proteins | sample III_Bog_E2_2_FD_194560 | JGI IMG/M metagenome (GOLD analysis project Ga0302269, IMG submission 194560) | Peat permafrost microbial communities from Stordalen Mire near Abisko, Sweden - III_Bog_E2_2 | ecosystem: Environmental > Terrestrial > Soil > Wetlands > Peat | place: Sweden: Abisko...
ATCTTTACAAAAAAATAAATAATACTACGCATATGAAAAAAATTACAACTCTCTTCTTAGGTATTGCGGCTCTGACATTCAGTGCCAATGCACAAACAACCATTTTTAAAGAAACTTTTGGTACTCCTAGTGACCCAAAAACTGAAGTTATAGATAACCATGTTTGGGACAATGGATCTCCTATTACCTATTCATGGACACAAAACACAACAGTTGCTCCGGGTACTTTAAATATTCGTACAAGTGGAACGTCTTCAAGTGATCCAACTTTCGGTTATACAGGTGCAAGTGGTTCCGGAAATTTATACTTTAATAAAGATGCCAGTAATTCATTTACTATAAGCAATATTAATACTGCCAGTTATTCAGATATTCAACTATCCTTTGGAATAATTGGATCTAAAACTGCAGGTGATGCAAAAAAAATGAAAGTGGAATATAGTACAAACGGCACTGATTACATTCAAATTGCAATAACAAACATTAGCAACTTAACTGCTTCAATAACCAATTGGGAAGTAGTTTCAGCAGTAACACTTCCAAATGTCAGCAATCTTCATTTGAAATTTTCTACTCCTAATATAGGCGAAATCCGTATTGATGATATTCTTATAACAGGAACTGCTACAGCAACTTCCGTAAAGACTATCAATCCGGATAATCGGAAAGTGACTGCTTTCAATTCGACTCTCAAATTGGATGGATTTACTTCAGGGATTGTGGAAATATTTAATACACAAGGGAAAAGGGTTTATATGTCTGCATTTAAAGAAACAATTGAACCACAACTGGCAAAAGGATTGTACATTGTCAGAGTAGGTGATTTCCGACAGAAAATCAGTTTGTAAATTCAGTTTTGAATAACATTAACCCGGAGAAGAAACTGACTGTTGCTTTCCGGGTTTTTTATGGCACATAGTGGTTAAACCATTTGGCTAAAGCCAATATTTACTCTACTCTGAAGAATGGGCTAAAGCCCAATCTAATAGATTTATATTTCCAATCCAATACGGACATAGTGATAAATTAAAAATACAAAAGATCATGCCTGTCATTGTGATTAGTCTGTAACTGTTCATCTTTTGGCTTTATTGATTTGTCTGACAACAGGTTTTCCTTATATTTGCAATCCATTATCACATCAACAAAATAAATAACGCGGAACGCAGAACATGGAACGCTGAACACGAAACGCGAAACGCGGAACGCGGAACACGGAACGCGAAACACGAAACGCGAAACGCGGAACACGGAACGCGGAACACGAAACGCGAAACACGAAACACGGAACGCGGAACGCGGAACACGAAACGCGGAACACGAAACGCGAAACGCGGAACGCGGAACGCGGAACACATAATAAATGAGCCAATGCAAATTTTCCGCAACAAATGGACTCCCTTGTTTTTAAGTAACTTCCTGGGAGTATATAACGACAATTTTGTCAAGAATTGCATCATCTTCATTGCGGTGGGGTGGGCTATGCCGCGATGGATGACTCAGTCGCAACTGATATCCATGGTTTCGGCTTCACTGGTGGTACCATATCTTTTTCTGTCGCCGCTGGCAGGACGGCTGGCAGTGATATATTCAAAGAAGAAAGTATTCAGGGTGTGCAAGTTGCTGGAGATTCCGGTGCTGGCACTGGCATGTGTGGCATTTTATTTCCAGTGGGGATTGCTGGCAGTAACCGCTGTACTGCTAATGGGCATTCTGAGCTGTATGTATTCACCTTCCAAGTATAGCCTGATCAGGGATATCGGAGTTGAAGAAGGTGTTTCGTTCGGAAGCGGGGTATTTGAAATGATGGCTTTCCTTGGAATTCTGATTGGGACAGTAACAGCTTCGGTCGTTTCGGATATGTATCATGATTGGATCGTTTTTAGTATTTTTATCGGACTGGCATTGCTTGGTTATGTGGTTACACGCTCCATCAGGGCACACGAAATTCCGGAGAACAAAGAGGATAAAGGTACTTTGAATCCTATCAGGTTCGTGATCGATTCCTTCCGGTTTGCACGTAAACATCCTGATGTCAATTCAGCTGTGTTTGGCGCGTCGGCTTTCTGGCTTATCGGAGGTATGCTTCAAATGAACCTTGTGATCCACTGCAAACATGTTTATCATACTTCAAACACCACCACCGGGATGGTAATGGCCTGTGCTGCTATCGGTATTGCCCTTGGTTGTTGGGCTGCAGGAAAAATTTCCGGAAAAGAAGTCAAAAAAGGACTTATCCTGATCGGGATTTCAGGAATGAGTTTCATCTTTTTTTTGCTGACATTTTTCCATTTCAGCCTGTGGTTCTTTGTGTTTTGTGTATTCAGTACCGCATTTATGGGTGGGCTGTTTGAGATTCCCTGCCTGTCGATGCTTCAAAACTCAAACATTGGTCGTAAACTGGGAGATATGATCGGTTATCTGAATCTTGTCACCTTTATTTTTGTTTTGACCGGCACTTTGTTCTTCTCATTAACTACTTTTTTCACTTCCGAGAACAGTTTTGCTGTATTCGGCGTAATCCTCACAATTTGTTTACTGGTCACCCTTTATTTCCTCAAAAAGTCCAACGTATTCTGGAATGAAACAAAAAAGATACTGCACTTATAAGTAATTAATAATTGGAGCAATAAATTGTCAGGTTTTATTTCTTACTGATAGTAGACCTCTCCCCCTAACCCTCATGCAGGTTGTGTTCGGGTTACTTATTCTCAGGTAGTGAGGGTTTCACTTCCTCATATAGTAGTGAAGCCCTCACTTGCTTATTCTCCCAGGCTACTTAATCCTGGTAGTGAGGGTTTCACTTCTGCAAACCTGAGTGAAGCCCTACTACCTGCAATCCTCAAGTGTCCTTTTATTGAAAACTGTTTGCTATACACCGGGCTTTTAGTGAGGGTTTCACTTCCTAATATAGTAGTGAAGCCCTCACTTGCTTATTCTCACAGGCTACTTACTCCTGGTAGTGAGGGTTTCACTTCTGCAGACCTGAGTGAAGCCCTCACTACCTGCAATCCTCAAGTGTCCTTTTATTGAAAACTGTTTGCTATACACCGGGCTTTTAGTGAGGGTTTCACTTCTGTGAGCCAATAGTGAAGCCCTCACTTGGTGTTGATCCCGGGTTACTTACTCTTGGTAGTGAGGGTTTCACTTCTGCAGTATAGAGTGAAGCCAGTTACTCATTACTACCGACTACCAACTACTGACTTACCTCTTCCCTCTTAAAAAACCATGTTGTAAAACATACAATACTGAAATACAATTTTAATAGAGATTTCATACATTGCCATACAATTTTTCATTTAAAAAAACATCTATTTTTTAGTATTAATTCTTTTAATTTTTAATACAATATGAAAGTATATCAATCGAATGAAATTAAAAACATTTCACTGCTGGGAAGTTCCGGCTCGGGGAAAACCACTCTCGTAGAAGCAATTCTTTACGAGAGTGGTGTTATAAAACGCAGAGGTACTGTGAATGGTCAAAACACAGTTTCTGATTATTTTCCTGTAGAAAAAGAGTATGGCTATTCCGTTTTTTCTACCATTATTCAAACCGAATGGCACGAGAAAAAACTAAATTTTATTGACTGCCCCGGTTCCGACGATTTTATAGGCGGTGTAGTAACCTCACTAAACGTAACTGATACCGCACTTATCCTTCTCAATTCTCAATACGGTGTAGAAGTAGGAACCAACAATCACTTCAAGTATACCGAAAAATTCAATAAGCCTGTTATTTTTGTTGCCAACCATCTTGATCAGGAAAAAGCTGATTTTGACCGTACATTGGAACAATTGAAAGATAATTACGGGAATAAAATAGTTCAGATTCAATATCCGGTTACTGTTGGCCCTCAATTTAACGCCGTGGTGGATATATTGAAAATGAAAATGTATAGTTGGAAACCCGAAGGAGGCGTTCCCGAAGTACTGGAAATACCTGATAGTGAAATTGAAAAAGCACAGAATCTACATAATCTGTTAGTAGAAGCTGCAGCCGAACATGATGAAGAATTAATGGAAAAATTCTTTGACCAGGGTTCATTGTCAGAAGATGAAATGCGTATCGGGATCCGCAAAGGATTGCTTCGGCGCGAAATGTTCCCGGTATTTTGTGTGTGTGCCGGTCGTGATATGTGTGTCCGCCGGTTAATGGAATTTATATGTAACGTTTCACCAAGTGTAAACCAGACGAAAAAGCCTCAGACAAAAGATGGCAGGGAAATAGAGGCTGATCCGAATGGACCGGCCAGTATCTATGTATTCAAAACGAGTGTTGAGCCACATATCGGTGAAGTATCCTACTTCAAGGTAATGAGCGGTAAACTGAAAGAAGGCGATGATTTAGTCAATATAGACAGGAGTTCAAAAGAGCGTATTTCACAGGTTTTTTCTGTTGCAGGACAGATTCGTACGAAAGTAGATGTATTGGTAGCCGGTGATATCGGTGCTACGGTTAAACTGAAAGATACCCGAACCGGGAATACGCTGAATGTAAAAGGATGCGATTATGATTTCACTGAAATTAAATATCCCGAACCAAAATATCGCCGTGCCATAAAAGCCAGACTTGAATCGGACGAAGAAAAGTTGAGTGAAATTCTGACCCGTATGCACGAAGAAGATCCTACCTGGATTATTGAGCAATCGAAAGAATTAAAACAGACCATTCTTTACGGTCAGGGAGAATTCCATTTACGTACGTTGAAATGGAGACTGGAGAATAACGACAAGATTCTGATTGATTATAAAGAACCGAAAATTCCCTATCGCGAAACAATAACCAGAAAAGCACGTGCTGATTACCGTCATAAGAAACAATCGGGCGGTTCAGGCCAGTTTGGAGAAGTTCACCTGATCATCGAACCATACTATGAAGGTATGCCTGCTCCCGATCTCTTCCGTTTCAATAATCAGGAATATAAAATCAGTAACCGTGATACACAGGAAGTGAATCTGGAATGGGGTGGCAAACTGGTACTTGTCAATAGTATTGTAGGTGGAGCTATCGATTTGCGCTTTCTGCCTGCCATCATGAAGGGAATTATGGAACGTATGGAGCAAGGACCGCTTACCGGATCGTATGCACGAGATGTTCGTGTCATTGTCTATGATGGCAAGATGCATCCTGTTGATTCAAACGAAATATCATTCCGGCTTGCCGGACGGCATGCTTTTTCACAGGCATTCAAGGAAGCTGGTCCTAAGTTACTTGAACCGATCTATGATGTAGTTGTTCTCGCTCCTTCCGATCGGTTGGGCGATGTAATGGGTGACTTGCAGGGACGTCGTGCAGTAATTATGGGTATGGAAAGTGAAAAAGGATACGAAAAACTGACTTCCAAGATTCCGTTGAAAGAACTGGGGAGTTATTCCACTACTTTAAGTTCTCTGACCGGCGGCAGGGCTTCGTTCAGTATGAAGTTTGCCAGCTACGAACTGGTACCAATGGACATACAGGACAAATTGCTCAAAGAATACGAAGCAACCAAGAATGAAGAAGAATAAATTCTTTTAGAAATGTAAAAGCAGTTATCCTGACAACAGGTAACTGCTTTTTTTATGTACTGATTTGTAGACAGGAAATTCAGATTTCCTGACTCCATAGAATAAATCAAGAACTTACTATGTCTTTATAGTAAATTTGACTGTCATACATATCATAAATTTATTATTTATCTGTAATATCTTAATATTTACAAGGACTTTACTGAAGTTTTTTGTGTATTAGAAAACAAATAACAATAACTAAATTTGCTGGTAGTCAGGTAGTCAGAATACACTTTATTTTCAAAACCTTATTTTTGTTTTTGCACCCTTAGTAGAAGGCCAGGCATCCCACACCCCACCCTTATTCGCTTATTTTTAAATGACTATCGGCTTTTACACCCAACTTTCAATTACTTGTAAATCCACCTATGAATTGGCAATTAAAACAAATATGAAGAAACAAATTACACCGTAGGTGTGACCTTTGAATATGGTACATTCCGACTTGTCGGAAACCCCCAGTGTAGCCTGCGGAACTGGGGGGAAATAGAATACTAAACAACCCAACTCCAGAGGAGTTGACCACAAAAAACATTTAAACTCTTGATTATGTTGGTGAACTCCTACAGAGTTCAGTTTTTTAATTCATACATAACCCCCAGTTTCGCAGGCTCAACTGGGGGTTATGTACAGAATACTCCTACGGAGTAACTAACGATAAAAGGTCTATTTCAATAAAAATTCATTGATATAATCATTACAAAAAGACAAAAAACGAACTATGGGTGCAAAAGCCGATAGTCATTTATTTTTAAATAGATTTGCTCTCGTTTTAGAAATAAATAACGACACTAAATTTTGTGAGAAGTAAGGAAGTCTGAGTTTAATTTGACAATTAAAATTCTAAAGAATAAATGGGATGATTGCATCTATTTTCTGACTGTATATCTTATAAGATTCTCCAAATTGGTCTAATAGCCATTTATCTTCTAACCTTAATTTATACAATAAGACTCCAAAAACTAAAAAGTCTGAAATCAATCCACGTAGTTCTCCTAATGCTATCGAAGAGCCGATAAACCCAACTATAAGTCCGGTATAAATAGGGTGTCTGACTAATGCATAAGGCCCATCAGTGATAAGTTGGTGGTCGTCCTTGATAGTTACAGCCTGACTCCAGTTTTTTCCTAAATGTTTGCGTGCCCAAACAGAGAAGTAAAGACCTCCTGATGTAACAATGAATCCTATCCAAAAAAACAAATTTCCATCCGGAAGGAATCGTATAGTTAGCAATGAAATTGGAAATTTTGGAATCCATAAAAGTAGAAAGGCTAAAATAATTGATATAGCACGAATTAATCTTGATAATGGTGATTCTGTGCGAACGGAAGACTTTACATCTTTAGCCATTAACCTCCAATAAACAAAATAACTTATCCAGGTGACAAGAAAAAGATAATCATAAATATAGTTCATAGACTTTATTTTTAATTATATAAGTACTGGAATGAATAGTTTTTCCTATTCTTTTCAATTTATAATGAGACATTTAATTGTTTCAATTACTTATTTGTAGACTAGAACTCTTATTTTCAGGTAAAAAATTAGTGATTGGTCAGTTTGTTTGAAACAGGGCTTTTAATATTGTTTTTATACTTTCTCCTGTTCCATACAAATTTCAGTTTTATAGCATCTGATTTGCAACCTTCTATACATTTTCCGCAAAGTATACATTCTGAGTTCGTAATCAGCCCTTTGTTTTCTGAAATATAGTCCATCATTGGAATCCTTACCAGACAATCTTTTTCGCACTTGCCACATTTAGTACATTTCTGAACATCAACAACCGGAATAAGCCGTGAATAGGTAGCTCCCGCTGCACACATTGCCCCCATAAAACAAAGATTTTTACAAACCCATCTTCTTTCTAGAAGAAGTCCCATGATAATTGCACTGGCAATATCAATCATCCATACGATTTTGTAATGTGCACTAAAATCAGATTTTAAGAAGAAAGGGCGGAGTTCAAAGTTATGAGTAATTCCCCTCTCTTTATTAAGATAATAAAACGTGATGGCAGATGCAAAAAAAGGGATAAGAATAAGAAGCCTTACCCATATTCTCGGTTTTTTCCATTTCATTTTTACTATTGAATGCTCGCTTGCCAGGTCGTTTGTAGTGCCCATAAAGCAAAACCAACCACAGCCTATCCTTCCAAAGATGGGTGATAACAGGATAAAAACCATCCAGATACACATCACGGCAGTTATAACACCCCAATATATTGAATGCCAGATAAAGCCGATAGAAAAAAGTTGAAAATAAACTGGGGTTAACAATAAAAAGATAACCCTCGACAATAAGTTGAAAGAGAATATTCTTTTCATGATGAAATTATGAATGTCGATATGAGTCTGATTAATCTCTCAGAAAACCTTTTATTTACGATTTTCAATTTGTCGGTTCCTAAAGCGGTTTACATTTAATCAACTAATCAATAACACGGAACTTTGAACACGGAACACGGAACTTTGAACACGGAACACGGAACACGGAACGCGGAACGCGGAACCCAGAACACGGAACGCGATTCACAGATTCAACACCGCCCTTAATGCCTTATATCCTCCCGGACTGGTTTTAATTTGTTGTCCGTTTTTAAGTGTCAGCAATTGAGCCTGTTTCTCATAAAGTTCAATACGCGATATCATTTCCACATTTACTATGACCGAACGGTGCACCCTGACAAATTGATTTTCAGGCAAATGTTCTTCGAAATACTTCATGGTCTGTTCTTTCAGGTATTTTCCCTGGGCAGTAAATATCTGGACATAATCGCCATCGGCTTGCAGATAAAATATTTCAGGTATCAGTACCACATGAATTTTCGTTCCTGATTTTACTGCAATCCGTTCCAGCATTTCAACCGGCAAATCCTTCTTTATCGCTATATCTTCAGGCTGAACAATAGATTCGGTATTTTCTTGGGGTTGATCAACCCGCATCATGGAATAACGGAAAAGTTGCATGATCAACAGATAAATCAACAGGCCAATTAATCCACGTACTGGCAGAATATGAATAAACTGATTAGCAGTTAGGTCTCCATAGATCAGGTAAAAAACGCCATATCCAACACTCAACCAAAGTGCAATACTTAATAAAGCAAGTGCAATATTATTTACCATTCGTTGATAAAGTGTTAAGGCAGCAAAATTTCCATATTTGACTATACTCCATATGAAAATGCCAATTACTCCAAAGATAGCCGCATGAATCATACCATCTGCCAGAAGTATCCAAAAAGGTAAAGGGACAAGACCCGTGAATACATATGCCTGAAGGAAGGCATAAACTATCCAGATAAGGACATATTGAACTGTTTTAAAATTGTTTCCCAAAAATGGATGGTTCATTTTTAATTGTTAGTAAACAGTTAGAATTATCAGTTTAGAAAAGTTTATCTTTTGTCATTTCGCTTAATCTCAAGAAACAAATTAACCACATAGGTACCTAGGACACAAGAGTTTAAAATTCAAAGTTAATAAAATCAATGATATACACCTTATTTGTTTCTTTTGATTTGGTTTCGCGGGTGGAATTATGAGTTTTTTAAGAAACAAACTGCCTCAATCCCTTCCGACAAGCCGGAATATATATGGAAATGTGGATTACAATACCGTCTCTTTAAATTCCTTTCCAAGATGCTTATTTCTTTCAGAGACCACTCTTTACATCCCCGCCATTCATTCCGACTTGTCGGAAGGGGCCTGGGGCGGCGCATTCAGGATTAAAATTTGTTTCTTCTCGTTTTTAGTTCCACAAGCTGTTTTAAGAGTTCACATCACCACATTCCACATCACCCAATCATCACATCATCAAATTATCAAATTATCAAATCAACAAATTAACACATCAACACATCAACACATCATCACATCAACACATCATCACATCAACACATCAATTTCTCAGTTCACCTCCTCCAAACACACACGAACCAGTAATAATCAGTTTACGTGTTGAATCGAGCGGTTCTTTAGGCAACCGGTTATCCTGGAAACCTCCAAATACAGCATCCAGATGGGTTTCAACAAACCAGTCATTTGGTACATAAATTGTAATACCCCCGAAAACCGCATTTACTTCTAATTGTGTTTCACCAACAGGCAAATTAGTCCTGCGCAAATCCAGTGTTAAACCACCAAAAACAGCATTGAGTTCACCTCCTTTAAATTCCGGATCGAGAACAATATGATCACCACTGCCAAATACGCTGTTTTTTGAGAATCCTCCTGTATTGGCATATCCTCTCCATCTTGAATTATCATAATGATGAGAGTAATTATGATGGTTGTGACGATGCCAGTTTCTTTCCCATGATTCAAAACCCCATTTCGGATGAAGCACCCTTTGAAATAAAACAACTATACCTGCGGCAATTAATAATAATGGCCAATAAATTTGTACAAATTGTCCATCCAGACCAGGCACAATTCTGGGTATTAAAAAGAAGCCACCAATAAATATTAAAACCAACCCTGAATTAAAATGCCATCTGAAAAATTGAATTACTCCGATAAAAACCAATAACATGGGCCACGAGAAAATGACTTCTTTGACAGAGTAAGGTACAATACCAAAATTGTACCCAAGGAACAAAACGCCAATTAACATGAGCACCAGTCCGAATCCGATACCTTTAGTATAACCCGAACGAAACGAATTTTTTACTTCATTTTCCATAATATTATATTGTTTTAATTTTATACGGCAAAGATACATGCATTCAATAGTTGAAAACAAGAATAAATCGATGAACAATAGAAAATTTACCGACGAAGATATAAAAAAATAGCTTAAATATCCTGTATTAACCTTGAAAATTGTTATTCATGGATTTTGCTGAAGGTTTAGTTGTTTTTGCTTTTCAACAAATCCGGGACTTTAGTAAAAAGAACTGCTTCTTTATCAGAGTAACCCGGATTAGTTGAGCTGCTTCCTCAACTGCCCCTCGTTTTCGAACGAGGAGCTTTTATGTTTCGTTTGTAACAATATAGATACAAAAATCTATCAAGTATTGATTTTAGAATCGTAAAACCAGGTATCATAAAGGGCCTTGTTTATACAATCCTGTTTTTTCCAGCTATGTTTATTATCAGATAAACAAAAGATTTCTGGAAATTGTTATACCGCGAATATGACTTTCTGTTTTAACTAACAGAATAGCTATTCATATATTTGAATAAAATTTAGTAACCTATTAAACAGATAAAAAAAATGGAAAAATCAGATTATACTGTCAGCATTACGGTACAAGCCACTGTTGAACAGGCATTCAAAAGCATTAACAGCGTTTCAAAATGGTGGACTGTAAATGTAGAAGGCAGATCAGAGAAACTGAACGATGAATTTATAGTCCGGTCCGGAGATGTTCATTATTCAAAGCATAAAATAATTGAAGTGATTCCGGATAAAAAGATCGTGTGGCTGGTAACCGACAGCAAACTTAACTGGATAAAAAATAATAAGGAGGAATGGACGAATACAAAAATGGTTTTTGAGATTATTCCCAATGGAAATGAAACCACCATTAAATTCACCCATGTGGGCTTAATCCCGGGTGAGGAATGTTATGAAAATTGCGTTAAAGGATGGGATTCAATTATTAAGCAAAACCTGTACAACTTTGTAACAAAAGGGGAAATAGTGAGAAGTAAAATTACCTCATAACTTAATTAATATTTGGTTGTACTTAACTGCCTAACCTGCCCCTCGTTTCCTAACGAGGGGCTTATGGTCTTTCGTTTGTAACGAATCATAAACACAAATCAATCATGTATTGACGTTGGAAAAGTAAAACCTCACCTGCCCCTCGTTTCCTACAGGCTGTGTAAAAATGAATCAATTAAAAATTATTAGTTACAAAATGAAAGTTGGTCATTAATTTTAAATTAAGGGGATAAGGTATTAATCCTGGGTGATTTGGTTTTATACTGGTTTAATATCTAATAATAAGGGTCTTAAATAAAAACCTTTCCGATAAACCGGAATGTACCATATTTTTGTTTTTTTACCCTTGGTAGAAATGTTACATAAAAAATATCCTGCCCTTATTACCCTTATTTGCTTTCCAGTTTCATATTGTAAGTATATTCAATTTTCAAAACTCTTTTTACACAGCCTGCCTAACGAGGGGCTTATGGTCTTTCGTTTGTAACGAATCATAAACACAAATCAACCATGTATTGACGTTGGAAACGTTAAACCTCACCTGCCCCTCGTTTCCTAATGAGGGTGGTGGTGAATTCAAAAGTAAAATTTATAATTGGACACTTTGGAATATTGATTATGAATTCATTGTGAAGTTTCTGTGAAATTACTTATGAACAAAAAGCTAAATTACACATATTTATTCAAATAATCTGTATCTTTACCGGCTTTCAATTATCGGTCAGATTCTGGTTGACCTGAAATGACATTGAAAAAAACGAACTGTAATTATTTAATTTTTAGCAAATGAGATATTCTTTTACTTCTTTAATTTTATTTTTGTCTTTTGGCCTGGTTGCTCAAACTTCGGTGACTATACCACAGATTCAGGGTTTAGGTTCTTCAAGTGTTTATGTAAATCAAGTGGTAAAAACAACCGGAATAGTCACCGCCAGGTTTATTGGGAGCAATAAAATTGGCGGATTTTTTATGCAGGATCCGGTTGGGGATAATAATCCGCTTACTTCTGATGGTATTTTTGTCTCGACTTCGACCGATAATGTGGCCGTTGGGGATAATGTAGAAATCACGGGTACTGTCACAGAAACCGGTGGCCGGACACAACTTGGAACCATAACCGGTACAAATATCCTCAGTTCAAAAAATACAATCCCTGTGGTGGAAGTTGTTTATAACCCGGATACCTGGAATTGGAAACAGTATGAAGGGATGTTGATTCAGTTTGATCAGACACTTTATGTTAACAACAACAGCAGGTTATTATCTTTGGGGCAGTTAACCCTGGGAACGACCAGACTATATACACCTACCAATCAATTTGTTCACGGAACTGCCGATTATACCGCCTTATTGGCATTCAATGCGAAAGCTCAATTAATCCTCGATGATGGCATCACTACCGGTAATTATACCCCGATTCAGTTTGCCGATGCTTCCGGAACAAGACGAACCGGAGAAAGAATTACGAACTTACAGGCTGTGGTGGATTATTCCAATTCAGCTTATACTATTTATCCGGCAACTACTCCGGTGTTTTATGGCAATCCAAGGCCAACTGCTCCCTCTGATTTAGGGAATTACAACCTGAAAGTTTGTGCAAGCAACCTGGATTATTATTTGCCAACGAATTTTGGTCAGGGGTATGGGGCTGCCAATGCAACACAGGCAGCTCAACAGCAATTAAAAATTGTAGCGGGGCTTTTGGCAATTGACGCTGATATATATGGGCTAATGGAAGTTGAAGAAGGACAAAAAGCGTTGACGGATTTAGTTACAGCCATGAATGCTGCTACTGTTGCCGGACGTTATGGGTTTGTAAATGATGGCGGTGGGATGGATGGAACTTATATAAAAGTGGGTTATCTCTACCGTACTGATAAAGTAACACCCTATTTAAATTTGCAGAACACAAATTCCCCTTCACCCTATGACAGGAAAAAAGTGCAGGCATTTACCCTTAATAGTAACAACGAACGATTTATCTTTAGCCTGAACCACTTTAAAGCTAAAACAGGTTGTCCAACTTCAGGGACGGATACCGATCAGGGAGATGGACAGGGTTGCTGGAACACAACCAGGGTATTGGAATCAACTTCAATTACAAATTTGATTGCAAATAATTTAACCTATTACGGGGATGATGATGTGTTGATTATGGGTGACCTGAATTCGTATGGAAAAGAAGATCCAGTTGAAAAACTGATCCAGAATGGATATACCGACATGCACAGGGTTTTCCATGCCGATTCGGCTTATAGTTACGTCTACGATGGAGAGGCAGGTTATCTGGATAATGTGTTGGCTTCTCCTACTATGAAGTCTCAGATAACGGGAGTCTCTGTTTTCCATGTGAATACCGATGAGCCCACTATGTTTGAGTATTCCGGCTCGGCTTACCAACCCGATATGTACCGCTATTCCGACCATGACCCGATAGTTGTCGGATTATCGCTAGGTGTATTCAATAAAGTTGAAAATATCCCTGCTGCTGATAGATTCTCCATCTCACCGAATGTAGTAACCGATCATTTTAGTGTTTCCAACGCGAATGGAAACATCATCCAACTATATTCACTGAATGGAATACTATTAAAGCAGGTGAGTATTACTTCAAACAACTATAAAGTCGATCTAAACAATCTTCAACTTTCATCAGGAGTTTATCTGGTCCGTGATTCAGGAGATGGAACTGTATTGAAGTTAATGGTTGTAAAATGAGAATGTATTTAAAGACAATGAGATGAGGAGAGGATTCTCAATAAAGGGATAGTATATCGAATTAGCGTAAATAAACAGGAAGGTTGAATTTCAAGAAAAATGAAATTCAACCTTTGCTTTAAATAATTGGAAGATTTAAATGTCTCATTTTAAATTCAAAAGAAAAGGTCAAACTATTCTTTTAGTAATTACATCAATTTCTCAGTTCACCTCCTCCAAACACACACGAACCAGATATAATCAGCTTACGCGTTGAATCGAGAGGCTCTTTAGGCAAGCGGTTATCCTGGAAACCTCCAAATACTGCATCCAGATGCGTTTCAACAAACCAATCAGTTGGTACATAAATTGTAATACCGCCAAAAACCGCATTTACTTCTAATTGTGTTTCTCCGACAGGCAAATTAGTCCTGCGTAAATCTAAAGTTAATCCACCAAAAACTGCATTGAGTTCACCGCCTTTAAATTCCGGATCAAGAACAATATGATCGTCAGTGCCAAATACACTGTTTCTTGAGAATCCTCCTTTATTGGCAGATTCTGACCAATTTGATTTATCATAATGATCATAATGATGAGAATAATGATGAGGATTGTGACGATGCCAGTCTCTTTCCCACGATTCAAAACCCCATTTCGGATGAAGCACCCACTGGATTAATACAACTATCCCGGCAGCAATTAATAATAATGGCCAATAAATATGTACAAATTGACCATCCAGACCCGGCACAATTCCGGGTATTAAAAAGAATCCACCAATAACTATAAAAACCCCACCGGAAATAAAATGCCATCTGAAAAGTTTAATTACTCCGATTAAAACCAATAACATGGGCCAGGAGAAAATAGCTTCTTTGACAGAGTAAGGTACAATACCAAAATTATACCCAAGGAACAAAACACCGATGACCAAAAGCACCAGTCCGAAGCCCATACCTTTCGTATAACCCGAACGAAACGAATTTTTTACATCTTTTTCCATAATAAATAATTTTTTGATTTTTTTCCGGCAAAGATACAGGCATTAAATAGTTGAAAACAAGTATAAATCGATGAACAACAGAGATTTTACCGACGAATAGATAAAAAAAAGCTGTAAATATTCACCTGCCCCTCGTTTCCTAACGAGGGGCCTTTTGGTTTTTCGTTTGTAACGAATCATTAACATTAATCAATTCTGTTTTGACGTTGAAAACGTAAAACTCAACTGCCCCTCGTTTCCTAACGAGGGGCTTATGGTCTTTCGTTTGTAACGAATCTTTAACACAAAACAATCATATAGTGACATTTGAAACGTAAAACCTTAGCTACTGATTTACTGCCCCTCGTTTCCTAACGAGGGGCTTATGGTCGTTCGTTTGTAACGAATCTTTAACACAAAACAATCATATAGTGACATTTGAAACGTAAAACCACTTACCCCCTCGTTAGGAAACGATGGGGAGAGTGTTAGTTGCTGATTCTTTCTATTGGATAATCACTTTTTTTCGGAAGAAATTTATAATTATATCTTTGATTATTATGTATTTGAACTTTCATGTCAATCGTTTACCAAAATAAAATCTGGTGATTGAATAGCCTGTGAGTAGCCTGCGAGAAGCCAGCGAGTAGCCAGCGAGTAGCATGCAAGAAACCAATGAGTAACCTGTGAGTAGCCTGTGAGTAGCCTATCATATAATAAGGAGATAATAAGTATATAATAAGGTAATAAAATGATAATAATATATATCTATATTGGATCTTATTATATCCTTTTTAGTTTCTTATTATATTCTTATTTGTTGTTTAGCTTTTGACAGGTTACTCACAGGCTACTCATAGATTATGTACAGGCTACTCGCTGGTTTCTCGCTGGCTACTCGCTGACTACTCACAGGTTATTCACAGGTTATAAACTTTCAAAAGGAGCAGTTGAAAAAATAATGTCGTTCGTCTCATCAATAAACCTGTTTCGAAAGCTTCATTGCCAGGTTTTACTTTTTCTTTTTTAAAGACCGACCTCATAGAATTATAGGGAGAGTTTATTAGTGAAATGAATAAACAGTTCCGACAGGGCTTGATTGGAGTTACAATATTTATTTCAGAATTTATAAACGGTTATTGATTTAAAGCGTTGAAATTATGTCTGTCAGATGTATTTCAACTAAATGTTTAAACTATTGGAAAACGAAAAAAATCCACTTACATTTGTATAAAATACGAGATTAATGCCCTAATTGTTAGTTTACATAACTGCTAAAATCACCCGGATTTTTTTGTTTTGGGGAACTGACCTGAATGAAAACAGGGCGCACGTACACGTAGGGAAAAGAGGTACTGAAGAATTATGTAAAATCTGGTATGCCTACAGTAACTATGGAAACAGGAGGCAGTCTTACAACAAAACAGCAGGTACAGGTTTTAGAAATAGCTCCTTCCTACCGTGAGAAGTTGTTAAGACAATGGAAACATTTTAAGACCGGTCAAAAAATAAGAATGATAACTATAAAAAAATAACGGTATGAAGAAAGCTGAAGGGTTTTGGGGTTCATTACCCAGGATTAAGAATATTTCCTTTCCGGTGCGGGGAAGGATGCAGGTAGATCTGAATGATGGAAGAGTTATTGTTGTTCCTCTGTCAGCCTTTCCAAGTATACAGAAACTATTAAACAAGAACGGGAAAAATGGTTCCTTATAGGTGGAGGGATATCCTTTGATAAAAGCAACGAAGTTATTCATATTGAACAGATACTCGGCAATTACGACAATTACAGACACGAAAAACAAGCTGCAGGCTGAATCCAAGTGAATACACTTAGGAAAACCACTTCAATATTAATTAATAATTAAAGACCGTTCTGATTATAGTATCTGAACGGTCTTTTTATTCATTAAATTCCACATAAACGCAATACTTTTTTATTTCATTAAAATAATTACAGAATACGAACGGGTGTTAATAAAAAGTTTGTACTTTTGGTGCGAAAATTGATTGATTGACCTATTATGACAAAATGAGATTAACAGATGATGATAAAAAACAGTTATAAACTGTACTGATTTTCAGTCCAGGTCTCCGCTTCGCTCAGACTTGAACTATCAAGTGTGTGCAAATAATAAAACCTGGACGAGAAGGGGGAACGCAAGACTATTAACAATTAGACAAACAACTTTATGAGTACCTATTTTGAAGAATTAATGATTAAAAGATCGGACGCGGAACTAATGGAATATATAAATAACTTTGACAAATATACTCCGGAAGCTTTGATTGCTGTAGTTAATGAGTTAAAGTCAAGAGGACAATCCATTTCAGATGAAGAACTCAGGATGATAAATGACAAAGTTGAAAAAAGCAAAAAGGAAGAAGAGGAAGAAAAAATTGAAAAATCTTCAAAATCATTGATAAAGAATGTTGTAACTGACCCGGATGCTCCATTATTGTACTCACA
>Ga0302269_1000796_pt1 | contig 17309 bp, 15 predicted proteins | sample III_Bog_E2_2_FD_194560 | JGI IMG/M metagenome (GOLD analysis project Ga0302269, IMG submission 194560) | Peat permafrost microbial communities from Stordalen Mire near Abisko, Sweden - III_Bog_E2_2 | ecosystem: Environmental > Terrestrial > Soil > Wetlands > Peat | place: Sweden: Abisko...
CGAGGGAGATGGTGCGCGGGCTAAAGCCCGTTCTCTCATTTCAAACAGCTTATGGCACGAGTAAACTCGTGCCCCTTCGCACATCTACGTCTCATCGGACTTTTTCCGCAGGCTGTGAAGTCGTGCCCTGACGCTTATACATGCCCTAACGGTAATTTTGCGAGAAGCTGACAAGCCTCGATCTTCAGCAGCCCATGGTCCAAGTGCACTTATTTTGTGCACTTGGGCTTTTTGTTCCATTTCAGGACGGATATCAGTCCTCGTGTTCGGATTCAGGCCATGCCTTGATTCTTCCCTCATTCCTCTCACGCCTTCTTGCCCCTGCCGCGATGAAATGGAGAGGGGGCAATGCGGTGATCCGGCAGGCGATATCGTGCGACATCTGCGGAACGGAAAAGAAGCAGACCAATCACTGGTTTGTGGCGTGCGATCTGGGAGGAGAGCTGCGGGTGAGCGGGTGGAAGTCGCGGAACCGGCTGCGTCCCGGAACCAAGCACCTGTGCGGGCAAACCTGCCTGCACAAGCTGGTGGACGAGTTCATGGCGCGCGACCTGGCGGCGCGGGTGCAGCCGGGCGCTGCGGACGAGAGCGAAGTGGAGTTGCAGGCGAAGGCGACCGATGCCAGCCTGACCTCGACTGCGGCGTATGTTGAGCCCTCTGCGCAACTGGTCAAGCAGCAGGTTGCGGTTGTGCTTGAGCGGTCTGCGGTGCGTCCTGGGCTTGTTGCCGTGCAGGGGCGGGCTGCCCCCGAGGAACGCCAGCCGCCGGCGGAGGAATCGCCCAGCTTTACCTCGCGCAACTGGCGGGCAGAGGCCTGGGAGCGGGAGCGGGAACGGGAGCTGCGCGCCGTGGATCGGCGGCCGGATATTGCGGCGCGGAGGCGGGCGGGGTCGTGAGGTAGATCGCTTCAGCGGCGAGCAGTTTCACAATGCGTATTGGCAGGAGAGACAATTCGCATGAAATCGCTTTCTCTTAGGATGCGGATTGATTGGCCTTTTTCGATAAGCCGCTCTGCCTTTATGTGCTTTGTGCTCTTCTCGTGATCAGCAAGGATCCGCAAATCCTGGTCGCCAACGACAAGCATGGTGGTATGTTTTGTGACGCCGTCCTCCACGCGGCACCCGGCCTCCGCGGCAAGATCCGCGGCATCTTGGCGAGGAACCGACAGCGATCCGGTGAACACGATAACCTCGCCGAGGAGTTCGCCTTCAGGGTTGCCGTCTCTTTTGCATGAGATTGGCCATTCTCTAAACGGATGCTCGTAGCTGGAATAATGAATTGGTTGGTTCGCGCGGGCAATCCACTGTTCAGGGCTCAGGCCTGTTTCGGCGATAGCTCGAAGAAGCAGCAGGCCTGCGCATCGCGCGTCATCAAGCGCATCATGGGCTTGATACTCGATCCCAAAGTGCGCCGCTACATTCGATAGCCCGTACCCGGACTTGGCGAACTGAGGCCACGCGATCCGGACGACTCGCGCAGAATCGAGCCAATTGCATTCGCATTCCGCGAGCCCGTAACGGCTGCACGCGCCTGCCAGGGCGCCCCGGTCGAATGGTGTATGGGATACGGTGATTCGTTTCTGTAACCGAGAGGCGACCTCTGGGAATACCTCGCTCCACGTTGGAGCGCCTTCGACGTGGCTCTCACCGATGTGGTGAATGGAGACGTTCAAAGGAGAGAAATAATCCTCTGGATTGACGAGCGATGCCCATGTCTCTACCAACGCGCCGTCACGGAAAGATGCAACGCCGACCTGGCAGATGCTTGCCAAATCTGGGTTGGCGGTTTCAACATCGATGACGACGAAATCCATTCCCGAATTTCTCCTTGCGTTCGGAAGCCGACTTGTTTGAAGGTCAAGTGCATAATACGCCTACTCCGCGCTAGCTCCTCCCTTCAGCAGTTCCAGTAGCCCGGCTTCGTCTATGACAGGAACCTTGAGACTGTGGGCTTTGTCGAGTTTGGAGCCGGCATCTTCGCCGGCGACTACGTAGCTGGTCTTCTTGCTGACCGAGCCGGAGGTTTTGCCGCCGGCGGCTTCGATTCTTGCTTTGGCTTCGTCGCGCGTGAGGGTGGGCAGCGTGCCGGTGAGGACGAAGGTGAGGCCGGCCAGTTGCGCGGTGCGCTGCTTCTTCTCGGCGGTCATGTCGACGCCGGCGTCTTTGAGGCTCTGGACTAGAGCCAGGTTGGCGGGTTGGGCGAAGAATTCAATGATGGCCTGCGAGATGCGCGGGCCCACTTCTTCCACGCGTTCCAGTTCCTCGGGCGTGGCCTTTTCCAGGGCTTCCATGGAGCCGAACTCCTGGGCCAGCAGCTCGGCGGTGCGTTCGCCCACAAAGCGGATGCCGAGTCCCATGAGAAGGCGCGCCAGGCCAGCTTTCTTGGATTGCTCGATTTCATCGAGCAAGGCGTCGGCTGATTTCTCGCCGAAGCGCTCCAGTTCGACCAGCGTTTCCTTTTTCAGGCTGTAGAGATCGGCGACGCCGCGGACGAGTTTGTGATCGAGGAGCTGCTGGACGACGGCGTCGCCGAGGCCTTCAATGTTCATGACGGAGCGGCGGCCGAAGTGGAGCAGGCTCTCGCGGAGCTTGGCGGGGCAGTCGATGTTGACGCAGCGGTAGTCCACTTCGCCCTCGGCGCGAACGACCTCGCTGTGGCATTCCGGGCAATGAGTTGGAAAGAGGAAAGGCTCGGTTCCGCGGGGATGTTCGGGGTCTTCGATGACTTCGACGACCTTGGGGATGACGTCGCCGCCGCGCTCGACTTTGACCCAATCGAGGAGGTTGAGGCCGAGGCGTTCAATGAAGTCGGCGTTGTGAAGGGTGGCGCGGCTGACGGTGGTGCCGCCGATGAAGGTGGGCGTGAGTTCGGCCACGGGAGTGAGCTTGCCGGTGCGGCCCACCTGCACGGTGATTTCGCGAACCTGAGTGATGCCCGACTTTGCCGTGAACTTGTAGGCGATGGCCCAGCGCGGTGCGCGGCCGGTGTAGCCCAGGCGCTGCTGGGTCAAGGGGGAGTCGACTTTGAGGACCACGCCATCGATCTCGTAGCCGAGAGAGGCGCGGTCGGCTTCGGCCTTGTCAATGAAGGCGGCCATCTCTTCGACATTGGCGACGAGCTTGCGATGGGGGTTGACGCGGAAGCCGATTGACGCGAGGGCGTCCAGCGTGGCGCGCTGGCCCCGCGGCCAGTATTCGCCGTCGACGAGGAGGAAGTAGGCGTAGACGTCGAGGCGGCGATTGGCGACGATCTTCGGTTCGAGGGTGCGGAGGGTTCCGGCGGCGGCGTTGCGGGGATTGACGGCGGGCGGCAGGCCCTCCTTCTCGCGCTCCTCATTGAGGCGGATGAAGGCGGCTTCGGGCATGACGGCTTCGCCGCGCACTTCAAAGGCATGGGGCAGGCCGGCGGATTTGAGGCGTTCCGCGGAGATGGCGAGGGGCACGCTGCGGATGGTGCGGATGTTGGAGGTGACGTCTTCGCCGGTCTGGCCGTCGCCGCGGGTGATGGCGCGGGCCAGGCGTGCGCCGCCGTGCTGGGCCGGCTCGTAGTGGAGAGCGACGCTGAGGCCGTCCATCTTGAGCTCGGCCATGTACTCGACGGGAAGCAGGCCGGCGAGGTCGCGCACGCGGGCGTCCCAGGCGGCAAGCTCTTCGGCGGAGTAGGCGTTGTCCAGCGAGAGCATGGGGCGGGAGTGGCGCACCTTTTGAAAGCCGTCTGCCGGCTTGCCGCCCACGCGCTGAGTGGGTGAGTCGGGGGTGAGCAGCTCAGGGTGGTCGGACTCGATGCGCTTGAGCTCGTTCATGAGCGCGTCGTAGTCGGCGTCAGAGATGGTGGGCGCGTCGAGGACGTAGTAGAGGTGCTCGTGATGGCGGAGCTGGGCGCGCAGGAATTCGGCGCGCTGTGCTGGGTCTGGCGCGGCGTTGGCTGGGGTTGGGTTGGAAGGCTCGGCCATGGGGAGAATTATATTGGGACGGCTGCGCGGTAGTATTGTGGTCAGAACGATATGGAGCCAGTCACACATTTTTTGACGGGGGCCTGCATTGGGCGGGCGGGGTTGAACCGCAGGACGGCGTACGCCACGCTGGCCGCGGTGTTGGCGGCCGAGGCTGCCGACTGCGATATTCTCTGGTCGCTGCGCGGGCCCGTCGAGGAACTGAAGCATCATCGCGGTATTACGCATACCTTCATCGCCGCGCCGGTGGTGGCTGGGGTGGTGGTGGGGCTGGTTTGGGTGTGGCATCGGTGGCGGGATGGACGGCGGAAGAAGAAGTTGGACAAGTTGGCGCTGGAGCCGGGCGCGCCGATTCCGTTGCGGCTGCGACCGAAGACGATTCATTGGGGTTGGCTTTATTTGACTGCGCTGATTGCGGCGCTGAGCCACCTGCTGCTGGACTGGACGAACAATTACGGGCTGCGGCCATTTTTCCCGTTCAATCCGCGATGGTATGCGGGGAGTTTTGTGTTTATCGCCGAGCCGGTGCTGTGGGCGCTGCTGCTGCTGGCGCTGGTTGTTCCGTGGCTGCTGGGGCTGGTGGCTGGTGAGATTGGGGCGCGGAAGCAAACGTTTCGCGGGCGGGGTTGGGCGATTTTTGCGCTGTGCGGGATGGTGGCGGTGTGGGGCTGGCGGTGGATGGAGCAATCGCAGGCGCGGACCATGCTGGGCAACACGCAGGTGGCTACAGACCCAGTAACGCGGCTGGCGCTGGAGCCTTATCCGGTGAATCCGTACCGGTGGCACGCGATTCTGGAGACGGCGGGCTACTACCAGACCGCCGAGGTGGATACCTGGAAGGGAACGATCGATAGCTCAAACCAGAATGTGATGTACAAGCCGCCTTCGGATGCCGCGGTGGAGACCGCAAAGCGCACGCCGCTGGGGCAGGTGTACCTGGATTGGGGCACGTGGGCCGTGGTGAGCGATGTGGGCCAGGAGCCGGTGAAGGGGATGGACGCGCCCAATCTGCTGCCGAATCGAACCTGGACGACGGTCGAGTTTACGGATTTGCGCTTTGATTATTCGTATCTTGGGGCGGGACGGACGACGGTGCGGAATCCGCTGGGCGCTGCGGTTTATGTCGTGGATGGGCGCGAGGATGCGGGCGAGGCGATGGGCGGGCGGGAACAGCGGTAGGCATTGGCGACGCCTTGTTTGGTGAGGTGGCGGAAGATGTTCATGAGCAGCTTGATGACGGTCGTTTTGCCCGCGCCGTTGGCGCCGACGAGGGCGTAGATTGCGCCTTCGGGAACGCTGAGATCGAGGCGATCGACGGCCACGGTCCGGCCGAAGATTTTCGAGAGACTTTGGGCATGGATGGCGGATTTCATGATGCCGGAAATCATTGTCTTGGGGTCCCTTCGTCTTCCGGGGTGGGCTGGGGGCGGTGGGCTGGATCGTCGCCGGTGAGCCGCTCCCAGTGGTCGGCGATCGCGGAGAGCATCTCTTCGCGGCCAATGCCGAGGCGCTTGGCTTCCACCACTAGCTCCTCAATTTCATGGCCGAGCAGGTGGGTGCGCTCCCGGCTGCTGGAGTCGGGCAGCACGGCGACCACGGTGCCGATGCCGGGCCGGGTTTCAAGCAGGCCCTCGCTCACCAGGTGGGCCACGATCTTGTGGGCAGTGTTGGGATTGATCTTGAGTTCCTTGCTCAGGGCGCGGACCGAGGGGAACGGGTCGCCGGGGCGAAGCTGGCCGGCAACCATGGCTTTTTTAGACGCGTAGACCACCTGCTCAAAGAGCGAGACGCCTGCGCGAAAGTTGATCCGAAAGGGAATCACATGTGTACTATAACAGCTAGTACAGCAAATTAAAGAAAAAATTCCGCGTTAGGGTTGGCTTCGCGGACAATGCGGGATCGGGCGGCGAAAAGCCGCGTCTGCGCAGGATGAACAAAGTTATTCGTGTGGTGGAACGCTTGCGGTTGACCCTGGGGCGCGTGGACCGCAGAATGAAAAGAACACTGTTGACCCTGGGCTGGGCGGCGAAAGCCTGTTCCTGGGACCGGGGATTCTGCCGGGAGACATTCCGCACATCCGGGAGAAATCTCCCGCATTTCAATCGATTGAGGCGCTCATGATTGCTTATTTGCTGCTGCTGGTTGCCGTTCTGACCCGTGTTTTGCCGCATGCGGGGATGTACAACTTCACCGCGGTGGGCGGAGCGCTGCTTTACTTTGGCGCGCGGCGCTCGTGGCGGGAGATGCTGGCTCCGCTGGCGGTGCTGATGGCTACGGACTACTACTTGACGGTCTACGCTTATCATTCCCCCTTTAACTGGGGCATGTATCTGCCGACGTGGGCCTGGTACGCAATGGCGATGGCGCTGGGGCAGATTCTTCTGCACTCGAAGACCACGCTGGTGCGGGCGGGCGCGGGAGCGCTGCTGGGACCGACCTCGTTCTTTGTGGTTTCAAACTACGCGGTGTGGGCGATGGGCACCTTGTATCCGCACACGGCGGCCGGGTTGGGCACGTGCTATGTGGCAGGGCTGCTGTTTTATCGGAACGACCTGGTCTCGACGGCGATTGTGGTGGCGGTGGCGTTTGGGGTTCCGGCGCTTTTGCGGGCACCTGCGGCGCGGCAGGCACCTGCGGTGCGGCAGCCGCTCGCTATTCGCTCGCACTAGCTTTGCTGTCTCCCACCCTTTCCGCAGAAAAAAGCGGAAAGGATGGGGCACTGACAAAGGTCTGTTTCTGTGCGAACCAACGAGAAGGGTGTGGGGCTAAACAGGCTGCGGAAAAAGGCTCATTCTGGGTTGAATTCGACTGCAGCGGCGCAGGGGCTAAAGCCCCATTCTCTCATTTTAAACAACTTATGGCACGACTGAAGTCGTGCCCCTTCGCACATCTACTGCCAAGCTGGAGTTTTTCCGCAGCCTGTAAAGCCCCATATCTCTCATCCAGGGCGGCTTGCGGCACGACTGAAGTCGTGCCCCTTCGCACATCTGCGTCAAGGTGGAGTTTTTCCGCAAGCTGTAAAGTCGTGCCCTTTCGCACATCTACGTCAAGCTGGATTCCTTCAGCAAACTGACGATCGGCAACCTCCATCGTCTCTCTTGGGTTGGAGAACTTTGGACTGGATGATTTTGGACGAGAAGATTCTCGATTGGAAATCCACGGGATTAGTCTTCCAGCGTTTTGCCGGCGCGTTTGCGCTTGAACCACCACCAGCCAAAACCAAACGCAGCCAGTGCGCCCACCACGGCGACTACGGGCAGGGAGTGGTGCGCCACCACTTCGACGGCGCCGGGGCCCAGTTTGAGGACCAACAGGGAAAGGACCAGCCAGCGCACCATTCTGCCGCAGAAGACCGCGACCATGAAGGGGAGGACGCGCATTTCAAAGACGCCGGCGGCAAAGACAAAGGCCTTCCATGGGGTGGGCGGGGGCAGCATGGAAGGAATCATCATGGCGAGGAATTCCTGGTTCTCAAAGCGGGTGCGCATGCGCTCAAAGCGCGCGCGGTTGACGTGCTTGAGCAGGAAGAGTTCGCCGCCGGCGCGGCCCAGGCCGTAGGGCAGCAGGCCGCCGATGGCCGAGCCGATGGCCGCGAGCAGGCAATAGAGCCAGAAGCGGGGCTTGTCGTTCCAAACGGAGATGGCCAGAAAGGCGTCCATGGGGACGGGGAGTGTGGAGGAGTCAAGCAGCGCAAGGGCGCCGACGCCCCAAATACCGAACTTGGCCAGAAACGGGAGCAGCACGTGGTTCATGTTGGCCATGATTCGAGCGAGAAACGACTTCAACAGGGTCCCCTTCCGGCGGATCATCCGTCTGAATGATCAGGAACCATTGTACGAGGCCTGGGGTAGTGGGCACGGACATCTGGGGAATGAGAGAATAGAAGGAAAGGACTCGAAGCGGAGCCGGTGGGCGCGTGTGCGCACATTCAGGCCCCATCACCCTATACATGCCTCCCAGCGAAGCGCCCATCAACGTGAACGAGCCCGAGAAGCCGCCTGCCGCGCCTCAGGAAGCGGAAACATCCGCGCCTGGTCAGGTGGGGTCGGAGTCGCGCGAGCAGGAGGGTACGAAGCCCTTTGCGGTGCGCGGCTCGCGCTGGGTAGATTACGACACGCACGAACTGCTGGAGATGATCAGCGAGCTCGAGGACGAGCGGCGCTGGGCGCGTTTGCGCGAGGGTGTTTTGTGGGCGCTGCTGTTCCACATTCTGCTGATCTCGGCATTGACCTGGATTCCGAAGTACGTGCTCAAGGTGCCGCCGGTGACGGATCCTTTCGACGCGATCAAGAACCGGAAGGATCTGCAATACCTGGATCTTCCCCCGGACGTATTGAAGTCCCTGCAACCCAAGGTGACCGTCAAGCCGGTTCCGCAGAAGCAGCCGCAGATTGACAAGAAGACGCTGGAGGCGATGAACAGGCCTGCGCCGCCCGCACCTGCGCCGGAACCCGCTCCGGCGCCGACGGTGCAGCCGCCGGCAACGCCGCCGGTGCCGAATACGCAGCAGTCGCCGGTGGAGGCGCCTCGTCCTTCAGCGGTGCCGGCGCGGCCGAATTTCGCGCTGGGCTCGCAGAACCCGAACGACCAGATGCGTGACGCCATGAAGGGCGCTTCGCGTGTTCCCGGAGCCGGAGATACGCGAGGCCTGGGCGGCGGTGGACTGGCTCGACATCCCGGCGCCGGCGGCGGTGTTGAGGTGCTGTCGGATACGCAGGGGGTGGATTTTTCCGCATGGCTGCAGCGCTGGCACCACGAGACGCAGAACACCTGGGACCCGCTGATTCCGGATGAGGTGAATCCGCCGATCAACAAGCAGGGAATCGTGGTGATCAGCTTCAAGGTGCAGCCCAACGGAAGGTTGGTGGAAGGCAGCGTGAAGCTGGAGGGCCGCTCCGGCGACTCGGCGCTGGATCGCGCAGCCTGGGGCGCGTTGACGGGGTCGAACTACCCGCCGCTGCCGAGGGATTTCCACGGGCCGTACATCGAGCTGCGGGCCAGCTTCTGGTATAACGTGCAGCCGCCCCAGTAGTGTTAACAGGCCCTAAGTTAAGCGGTTGCATTGTCCGCCGGCAAGGGCGCGGGGTGCAGAATCTCCGCGTCTTCCGGCGGATCGAGCGGGCCGCTTCCATGGGGCAAATGGATGCCGTCCTGGGCCAGCAGCGCTTCATAAACTGGGATGGGACGCCAGTAACGGGCCAGCGCGAAGGCAGTCATGTTGGCGATCATCAGAGGGAGCACCAGGCCGTAGCCTCCGGTCATCTCAAAGACAATCAGGACCGAGGTCATGGGGGCGCGGACGATGCCGGCAAAGACTGCGCCCATGCCGACCACGGCGAATGCGCCGATGGCGTCAGAGGAGTGGTGGAAGACGGTTACGTCCAGATAGCCGACCGATCCGCCGAGCATGGCGCCCATGAACAGGGCCGGGGCAAAGATGCCGCCCGATCCGCCGCTTGAATACGAGCAGACGGTCGCGCCCAGCTTGAGTACGCAAAACGCGATCATATACAGCACAGGCACGGTTCCGGTCAGGGCCAGGGTGAGGGTCTTGTAGGGGTCGCCGGCAATGCCATTGAGATGGAAGAGCTGGAGCGCGAAGGCGGCCATGCAGCCCACGGCGAGGCCGCCGATGGCGGGGTGTACCCAGCGGGGGATGGAGGTGAGGCGGCGAAAGCGGGCACGGAGGCGGAGCAGCGAATCAGTGAATGCGACCGAGACGATGGCCGCGAGCAGACCGAGCCAGGCATACCAGATGAGGGAGGACGCGTTGCCGAGTTCATAGGCGTGGTTGACGTGAAAGACCGGGTTTTTGCCGAGGACGCCGTGCTCCACAACAGCGGCCAGCGCGGCGGCGACGATGACGCCGGAGAGCATGGTCTGGTCGAGGTCGCCGATCAGTTCTTCAAGCGTGAAAGTGATGGCGGCGATGGGCGCGTTGAAGGCCGCGGCAATGCCGGCTGCCATGCCGACCGAGGCCAGGCGGCGGCAGTTCTTGGGGCTGAGGCGGGCGGCGCGAGCCAGCATGCTGCTGACGCCTGCGCAAATCTGCACAGTGGGACCCTCAAGGCCAAGTGAAGCGCCGGAACCGATCTGGACCGCGCAGAGGACGAATTTGCCGATGGTCTCGCGCACCGTGACGTAGCCGTTGCGCAGCGCATAGGCTACTTTGACCTGGGGAATGCCACTGCCTGCCGCGGCGGGGGCAAAGTAGGTGAGGCCGAGGCCGGCAAGCAAGCCGCCCAGGCCCGGTGTGAGGATGGTCCAGAAGATCCAACTGTGGCCGGGCGCGGCGTTGGCGCGGTCAATGAGCAGCGCTTCAAGCCAGCCGATGCTTTTGTGGAAGGCGACGGCGGCGAGTCCGCAGAGGCCGCCGGCAACAATGGTGACGGCAAGGAGCCGCTGGCGCTCGGTGGGCATGCGGCGCAGGAGCCAGGCATAAAATCGGGAAGCAAGACCGGGGAAGCCAACCCAATAGCCGGGTCTTGGCGAGACCTCACTGGTTGAAGAAATCACAATACCAGTATAGAAGAAGCGGTGCATGTGGATTCCCAGAATCAGTGCCGAGCAACGGCGGATCTGAATTTTCTGTTGACAAAACAGCTCACACCTGTTTACTCTATGCCTGTTTGGTAAAGGCCTATGAGAGAAACCACTCCACGCGATCTGTTTCCCGGCGCACTCGAGATGATGATTCTCGAGTCGCTGCGCCGCCAGCCCGCGCACGGGTATGCGCTGGTGCAGCATATCCAGCAGCGGTCAAACAACCTGCTGCAGGTGGAAGAGGGGTCGCTGTACCCGGCGCTGCAGCGACTGCTGAAAGCGAAGCAGGTAAAGGCCGAGTGGGGCGTTTCCTCGACCAATCGCAAAGTAAGGACCTATCAGATCACCGCCGCAGGAGTGCGCCATCTGGAGCAGCAAATCTCCAGCTTCGAACGGATGTTCGAAGGCATTGCGCTGGTTCTCAATCCGAAAAAGGCCACGGCAAACTGACGGGAACAGCCAGGAGGAGTATTCCATGAACTGGATACCGAACATCTTCCGCCGCAGCAAAATCCACGACGACCTCTCAGAAGAAATGCGCCTTCATATTGAAGAGCGCACCGAGCAACTGATGGGCGAGGGCATGAGTCCGGAAGAGGCTGGACGGCAGGCGAGGGTTGCGTTCGGCAACCGGACGCTGGTTGAGGAGCGCAGCCGCGCGGTGTGGATGTGGCCAACGGTGGAATCGATTTGGGGCGATGTGCGGCTGGCTTTGCGGCAGTTGCGCCGGTCTCCTGGATTCACCGTTGCCGCGATTGTGACGCTGGCATTGGCCATCGGCGCCAACGCCGTGGTGTTCGGCGTGCTGAATTCACTGGTGCTGCGGCCGGTGAATGTATCTCACGCCGACAGTCTCTATGTGATTAATCACCGCACCGACGATTCGTGGGAATCGTATCCCAACTATCTCGATCTGCGTGACCGCACGCGCAGCTTCGATGAGTTGGCGGCAATGGAACTCTCCCAGGTTGCGCTTGACAGCGGGAAGGAGCCGTCGCGGATCTGGGGTTTTGAAACATCGGCGAACTACTTCGAGGTACTGAATATTCGGCCCTATCTTGGCCGGCTCTTCCAGGCTTCGGACGAGCGCGGAGTGAACAGCGCACCGTATATCGTGCTGAGCTACTCGTATTGGCAGAGTCATTTTCAAGCGGATCGGAACGTGGTGGGACGTGTGGTGCGGGTGAACAAGCATCCGTTCACCATCATCGGCGTAACGCCGCCTGAGTTTCGTGGGACCTTTACCTTCTTCAACGCCAATTTCTATTTGCCGATCGTGAATCAGGATCAGGTGAGGGGGGACAGCGAGCTGAACAAACGCGGGAGTCGTGGGCTGATTCAGGTTCTTGGCCATCTGAAAGCGGGAGTTGCCCCGGCGCAGGCGATTGCCGACCTGGACCGCGTGGGTGCGGGGCTCGAAAAGGCTTATCCCAAGGAGAACACGCACGAGGAATTTGCGCTGGGGCGGGCAGGCCTTCCGGGAATTCTGGGGCGTCCGGTGCGGGCATTTGTTTCTGCGTTGACGATTCTGGCGGGGCTGATTCTGCTGGCGGCGTGCGCCAACCTGGGCAGCCTGTTTGCGGCGCGCGCCAGTGACCGCTCGCGCGAGGTGGCCCTGCGGCTTGCGCTGGGATCGAGCCGCAAACGCATCCTGCGGCAACTGATGACCGAGGCGTTGCTGATTTCTCTCGCCGGCGGCGCCGCGGGACTGTTCGGTAGCGTTGCGCTGTTGCGGCGGCTGGATACGTGGCAGCCGTTTTCAGGCGTTCCCATTCACGTGCCTGTGCGGCCGGACGCGAACATCTACCTGGTGGCATTGCTGCTGGCGCTGGTGAGCGGACTCCTGTTCAGCATTGTTCCCGTGCGCCAGGTGCTCAGAACCAATCCCTATGAAGTGGTGAAAGCGGGCATGTCGCAAAGGGCCGGGCGCAGGTTGACGATGCGCGACATTCTGCTGGTGGCGCAGATCGCTATCTGCGCCGTACTGGTTACATCGTCCATGGTGGCCGTGCGCGGACTGGTGCGCGCGCTGCACAGCAACTTCGGCATCGAGCCCAACAACGTGATGCTGGTTGAGACCGACCTGAAGATGACGGGATATCGACAGGAAAACATTCTCGCGACTGAGCGGCGCATGATCGAGGCACTGGAGGCGATCCCGGGAGTGGAGCATGTGGGGCTGGTGAATTTTCCTCCGCTGGGCCGAGGGGGCAGTTGGAAGACGAATGTGTTTCGCGATGGGACCAGCGACCTGCGTTCGGCAAATGCAGCCGCCAACGCTTTCATGTACGTGATGTCTCCCGACTACCTGCACGCCGCGGGAACAACGCTTCTGGAGGGCCGCACGTTCACCTGGCGCGATGACGGGAGCGCGCCGCCGGCAGCGCTGGTGAATCGTGCGTTCGCTGTGCAGATTCTGGGTTCAGCGTCGAACGCCGTGGGCAAGTATTACAAGGTGGCGGACGGCACACGGATTGAGGTGGTGGGGGTTGTGGAGGACGGAAAATACCTGAGCGTCACAGAGGCTCAGCAGCCGGCGGTGTTTCTTCCGGTCACGCAACAGGAGCCTCTCGGCGAGCAGTGGATGCTGGTGCGGTCGAGCCGTGATCCAGAGCAGATCGCCGCGGCCGTGAGAGCTTCACTGCATTCAATCGATGCGGGCATGCCGCTGGACATCCTGCTGTGGAACCGGGAACTCGACTTCAGCATGTTTCCCGCGCGCATGGCCAGCCTGTCGCTGGGCGTGCTGGGCGTGATGGGGGCGATGCTGTCGATCACAGGCATCTTCGGCATGGCGGCATATTCGGTGAGCAAGCGGTTGCGGGAGCTGGGCATTCGCGTGGCGCTGGGGGCGAAGCGGAAGGAAGTGCTGCAGGCCGCTTTGGGACGGCCGTTGCGTCTGCTGGCCATCGGTTCGGCCGCGGGGCTGCTGTTGGGATTGCTGGCGACCCGGGTGCTGGCTTATATCGTGTATCAGGCTACGCCACGCGATCCGCTGGTGCTGGCCGGCGTGGTTCTGGCGATGGTGTTGCTGGGACTGGTGGCTACGTGGATACCGGCGCAACGGGCGCTTGCGGTTGATCCGATGATCCTGCTGCGCGAGGAGTGAGGTATGGCGCCTCGCGGATGCCGGCGACGGAGAACCCTCAGGGGCTGAAGCCCGGTCAGTTTGAAGAGCTTTTTCGGCACGGCTGAAGCCGTGCCCTTTCAAAACCGGCCGCAAGATTTGTTCTACGGTTTGGGTTCGGTGGATTGCAGGAATTGGATCAGATCATCCTTCCAGATGGAGGCTACGGTGTGGGTGCCGTGGCCTCTTGTGGCGTCGGTGATGGGCAGCAGGATGAAGCGGGCGTTGGGCATGCGCTTGACCTGCTGCTCGGCGATGCCTAGAGCGGTTTCAGGATAGGTATACCCTATCTGCACTACTGCGAGGTCGCCGCTCCTTGGGGTCGCGTCGACTTGAGTGTATTCCCTTTGGGTACGGCAATCCTGAAACCGCTATAGGTCGGGCGGGTTGATAAAGTTTTTCGGTTCTTCAATCTTGAGAATCTGATCGACTGGCTGATCGCGGAGCACTTGCCGGATTCCGCTCGGCCAGCGGATCTCGATTTCCTTGACGGCGGTATTCTTTCCCAGGCCGAAATGCACGCGAGGATCGCTTGACGAGGCGTAGCCCACCGCGGTGGTTACCTCATTCCATTGCATGGCGCCATCCGTTGTCGTCAGTTTGATCTGTGCGCCGATTGCCATGCGATTGCTCCGGGTTCCGACCAGCTTCAGCAGAATCCAGTGATTGCCCGTCTCTGAAATATTGTGAAAGAGTTCCGCGGGCCCGTTCAAAACCGACACAACCATATCGATGCGCCCATCGTTGTCCAGGTCCCCAAATGCTACGCCGCGATGTGCCGCTTCTTTTTGAAAATCGGGACCGGCTGTTGCGCTCACATCTTGAAATTTCCCCTTACCCAGGTTTCTAAAAACCGAATTGGACTCGCGATAGTGTCGCGCGGGATTGGCCGCCTCGATATTGTCCATCACATTTGCGCGGGCTACAAAGAGATCCTTTCGACCGTCGTTGTCGAAGTCGGCCATGCCATTGCCCCAGCCGGACATGTCGGTCGTCGTTGACAGGCCGTTGGCCACCGTCCTATCCACAAAATCGCCTCGCCCAGAGTTGATTTCGAGTGGAAATCCCTCATGCTCAACAGCCGTGTACCAGAGATCGGGCAGGCCATCGTTATTCACGTCGCGGAAATCCGCGCCCATGCTGGACAGGGCCGCGCCGTCTCCGGAATATGCCACACCGGCCTGCAGGGCCACGTCTTCGAACTTCTTGCCATGCAGATTGTGGAGCAGAAAATTTGGTGTTGTGTCATTGGCGACAAACGCGTCAAGGTAACCGTCGCCGTCATAGTCGGCAAACGTTACGCTCATGCCCTTGCCCGCGTATTGTGCAATCCCCGTTTCCACTGACACGTCGGTAAACGTTCCATCGCCGTTGTTGCGGTAGAGCGTGCTGTGCAAGGGCTTGTACTTATTCGGATGACAGAATCCGCGCACTCCATCCTTCAGCATGCACACCGGATCCTTGTTCGGCTCCCACTCGCAGTAGTTCACCACGAAGAGGTCGAGGTTTCCGTCGTTGTTATAGTCAAACCAGCCTGCACCGGCCGACCACATCTTCTTCCCGTTCAGCTTGGCGCCCGACAATCCCGCCTTCTCCGTGACGTCAGTGAAGGTGCCGTCTCCGTTATTGTGGAAGAGTTGATTGCCGGTGACATTGGCCAGGAAGATATCCGGCAAGCCGTCATTGTCGTAGTCACCCACGGCGACGCCGCTGCCGTAGCCGGCTCCCATCAGTCCGGCCTTCTCTGTGACATCGGTAAATGTGCCGTCGCGGTTGTTGTGAAAAAGACGATTCCAGTAGACCGGCGAATCCTTGATCAGCGAAGGAATCGACGCGCCGCCGACCAGGTAGACATCGAGATACCCATCGTTGTCATAGTCCAGCAGCGCGACACCCGCTACCATCGTCTGCGGTTGGTTTTTGTTTGCAGTGCTGTCGGTTGCGGTCACGTAGTTCAGACCCGACTTTGCGGCGATCTCTTCAAATCGGATTGTGGCCGCAATGGTTGAGCCGTGCGCCTCAGGCTTTGCCGCAATCTGCGCGACCGCAGACGAATTGACCAGCGCGATAAACAAAAGGAATTGCAACGCCGGCTTATGCACCGTGCCTGTCTCCATGTCCTAGTTCTTCGGACCTTGCGCGGCTGTATCGGTCACGTGGATGGGCGCGTCCTGTTGTTCGCTGGGGATGGCTCCCTCTTCCCGCGGCGCGGTCTTTTTGTAGATGCGGGCGATCTCGGCGCGGGCTTTTGCGGCGTCTTGCGTGCGCCCTACACGGGCATATGCCGTCGCAAGTGACCAATAGATTCTCATGTCATCGGGGAACGCCTTGCGCGCAATTTCAAGCTCGGGAATAGCCTTCGGCTCGGCGCCCGTGTTCGCCAGCAGGAGTCCGAGCAAATAGTGCGCGAAGGGCAACTGCGGCGCCAGGGCAACGGCCTGCTGGGCGTAAGTCAATCCCGTGGCGGGGTCGACTTTGTAATCGGCAGCTGCAATCTGAAGCATGGGCAGCACGCGGTCGTGTCCTTCATCAATCTCGCGCTTGAATTCCACAATCGCACCGGGAAGATCTTGCGCGTCAATCAGGACTCTGCCGAATACGTAATGAACATAAGGGAAATGCGGATAAGCGCCTTCAATCGAAGTGAATTGCGCGCGCGCTGAATCGTAGTTCTTCTGCGCCGCGGCGCAGGCCGCACGTCCCACCTGCTCTGAAACCGCCGCGGCTTCGCTGCCGGCTGCGGGAAACTTCCTGTCGCGCATGCGCAGGGCCGTCATGCCAAAGGCGCGCACCACGTCGCCGCCCCCCCCGTTCTCCTCGCACAACGAGGCGAAGGGCTTTTCAGCGGCAACGAACCTGCCGGCGCGTTGGAGCAACACCCCTTCGTGATAAAACACTACGTCGCGCAGTTGCGGGTCGACGTTGGTTCCAAGGTCCTTGCTGGCTTCAATGTCGTGCAGGGCCGCTTTGTCGTCGCCAAGCTCGAATTCACAAAGCCCTAGAAATGCATGCGCCGTGCCGTGCTGGGGATCGAGGGCGACCACGCGTTGAAAAGCCAGCTCGGCTTCCGCATAGCTGTCCTGATCGTAGTAGGCGGTGCCTAGCGACCACCAGCCTTCCACCCATCGGGGATTGAGCGTCAGCGCCTTGCGAAAGAGCGGAATCGACTCTTTAAGCTTGTCGGAATCCAGCGCTTCCATCGCCCGTTTTGAGAGCGACTGAAACTGTGCGGAGGCTTGTGTGCTCGATTGCGTTGGCTTGGCGCCGCTTTGCGCGGTCTGCGATGTGGCGATTCCATTTGCGGCGAATAGCAGGAGAATCGCAGCCGGCAAAACCATCCGCCTGGAGTCCGAAACAAAGGTGCGAGTTTTCCGGATTGCGGCCATGGGGGTGGAGAGAGAACGCTGCTCGAGTGGAAGTAATTCCATCATAAAAGAAAACTGCCGGCGATGCGCCAATCGTTTTGGCGATCGCCGGCTTGAGGATTTGACAACTTCAGGAAGTCCAGCGCCCAGGCGAAATGTCCGGGCGCCGGTAGTATGCGAGGGCTAGAACTTGAAGTGGAACTCGCCCTCGATGGTGCGCGAACCAAGCACGCCGGTTGCCCTGCCAAAGTTCGCGTCCGGAATGTTGGTATCCACACCACCGATATTGAGCTTGTTGAAGAGGTTGAAGCAGTTTGCGCGA
>Ga0302269_1000805_pt1 | contig 17211 bp, 7 predicted proteins | sample III_Bog_E2_2_FD_194560 | JGI IMG/M metagenome (GOLD analysis project Ga0302269, IMG submission 194560) | Peat permafrost microbial communities from Stordalen Mire near Abisko, Sweden - III_Bog_E2_2 | ecosystem: Environmental > Terrestrial > Soil > Wetlands > Peat | place: Sweden: Abisko...
TAAAAGTTGCACCGGGCACTTATTCGATCAATACTTCGTACCATATCAAAATAGTTACTCTCGGGGCTAACATAAAAGTATACGTAACTGATATGGTAACTCCAAAGATTGATTATACAGATCCGAGTCCTTTTATTAATGGAAAAGTGGGTTTACGTTCGTGCAATGTCAATGCATTATTTGATAATTTTACCGTAACAACAGGGGATGAAGGTAACGTTCCTCAATCAGTGACCAGTGTCACAGGTGCCGGAATTGTTGAGTTATACCCGAATCCTGCCACGAATCAGATCTCCATTAAAAATACCGGTGATTTTACTGATCTGGAAATTTATACAGTCAATGGACAGAAAGTATACACAACCAAAATCTCTCAACCCGACTTTGAGTTGAATATCAGCCCTTTCAATAATGGCCTTTATCTGGTAAAAATGAGTAATAACTCAGGGTTGTTATTTACAGGGAAATTTGTAAAAAAAGATCTTTAAATTGAATTGATGTTTTCATCCTTTCTAACGTTATGTATTTAATGAAAACTTAAAACTAATATTAGTACAAAAAATATGAAAAAATTATTAATCATCATCTTTGTTTTCATCTCCTTTTCTTCGTTTGCCCAGACATGGAAAAACCCTTCTATACTTGATCTGGGCGACCCCTATGTAATGAAGTACAGAGGTACTTATTATTTATATTCAAGCAATGATGACGCACAGAGATTAAGATGCTATTCGTCAAAAGATTTGATTAACTGGTCTAAAGCAGATACGTGCTCTATAGATCCTGTTATAAAAGGAGCCTATGCCCCGGAAGTGAAATATTGGAACGGGGTGTTTTACATGGTTACATCTCCGTATGGTAACGGACATTATATCTTAACGAGTACCAGTCCGACAGGTCCGTTTAAAGCCGTTACAGGTAATCTGGGAAAAGTGATCGATGGGGATGTTTTTATTAACGATGATGGCAGTATGTATTTCTACCATGCCGATGGTTCCGGTATCCTTGGATGTGCCATGCCAAGCCCTACCTCGATAGGTGCCGATATTAACCTGGGCGTACAAATGACCGGCCAATGGACAGAAGGACCCTGTGTTATCAAAAGAAACGGGACCTACTACCTGTTGTATACAGGGAACCATGTTTTAACTCCCGGCTACAGGACCAATTATGCCAAAAGTACAATAAGTCCTGTAAGTGGATATATACCGCAATCGGCACAGAATCCCGTTCTCATAAGCAGTGAAGGCTCTTTTGTAGGCCTGGGTCATGGAACGGCCTTTATCGGACCGGACCTGGATACCTACTTTTTTGACTATCATAATCTTGTAAGCAGTGTCGGAGGTAGTCCGGTCAGAAGATTTAATTACGATCGCATGGCCTGGAACGGGGATAAGTTATTAATCCTTGGACCTACTAACTGGATACAACAGGATCCTCAACCGGCAGATATGTCCGACTATTTCAACAGGACGGATATTGGTTCAGACTGGATAATGCCTAATGGCGGTAACTGGGAAATTATAAACCAGGATTATATGGCACAGGACAGTTCAAATGAAGTCCTCGAAACATGGCATAAAGCACTTAATTTAGCTTCAACAGCATCAAACTATACAGCTGAATTCACCATGAAAGAAGAATCCAGAAGCAATAATGCGGCAAGACTTGGGGCTGTATTTGGCTATACGGACGAATCGAATTACGGGATAGCTGTACTTCATAGTTACACGAACCAATTGGAAATTAACTTTTTGATAAATAATGTTTGGGGTACAGCCCAATTGTTTAATCTGACTGCCGGATTTAATTTCAACGTTTGGCATAGCATTCGGATTGAGAAATCAGGAGCAGCCTATAAATTTTTTGTTGATGGGTTGCTAAAGGCTTCATTGACCGGTAACTTGGGAGCCGGTAGAGTGGGGTATATGTCCAGCTGGAGTCATGGCGATTTTGGGTATATCGCCTTTAGTAACAAAGTAAACGGATCGGGTATTTTCGATATCTATAAACCTGTTCCGGGAACAATAGAAGCCGTACATTATAACAATGGGGGTGAAGGTGTGGGCTATCACGACCTTACACCCGGAAATTCAGGTGGGCAATACATCCGGAACGATAGTGTGGACATCAGTACCAATTCAGAAGGCGGTTATCATATAAGCGATAACCAGACAGGTGAATGGTACAAATACAATGTAAATGTAGATTCTACAGGCACTTATAATGTCGGGATCAGGTATGCAGCAACAAACTCAACTTGTCAGATTAAAATCTGGCAGGGAGACACCGATGTAACCGGAGTTGTTACTCTTCCGGCAACAGGGGGCACAGCCACTTTTAATACATTCACAATTCATGGCCTGAAATTAACTGCCGGTTATCAGACCCTGAAAATAGAAACAATTACAGGCGGTTTTAATTTCTACACTATGCAGTTTAAAGCTGCAAACAATGAATTAATAACTAAAACCGATCATTTTGATACAAACTTCAGTTCCGACTGGAACTATAGTGATGGAAGCTGGACAATTCAATCCGGACAGGCCGCTATAAACGGGTCCGGGAAAATGCTCATGGGCTGCACCGGCTGGACTGATTATACCGTTGAAGCAGATATAACGTATAAAAACATATTGAACGCAGGCATCATTTTCAGGGTAAGCAACCCATCCATTGGTGGAGCCGATAATGATCCCGTTTTGGGTACGGATTTCCTTCAGGGATATTTTGTCGGTATCTACAGTAATTCTGTAACCCTTGGAAAACAGAATTATAGTTGGGCGGTATTAAAAGTTGCATCGGGCACTTATTCGATTAATACTTCGTATCATATCAAAATAGTTACTCTCGGGGCTAACATAAAAGTATACGTAACTGATATGGTAACTCCAAAGATTGATTATACAGATCCGAGTCCTTTTATTAATGGAAAAGTGGGTTTACGTTCGTGTAATGTCAACGCATTATTTGATAATTTTACCGTAACAACAGGGGATGAAGGTAACGTTCCTCAATCAGTGAATACTGTCACAGGTGCCGGGATTGTTGAGTTATTCCCGAATCCTGCCACGAAACAAATCTCCATTAAAAACATTGGCGAATTTACTGATTTGGAAATTTATACAGTCAATGGACAGAAAGTATACACAACCAAAATCTCTCAACCCGACTTTGAGTTGAATATCAGCCCTTTCAATAATGGTCTTTATCTGGTAAAAATGTGTAATAACTCAGGGTTGTTATTTACAGGGAAATTTGTAAAAAAAGATTTATAGATTAATTTGATGTTTTCATCCTTTCTACCGTTATATATTTAATGATAACTAAAAATGATTATTCGCAATTGTCATAAGATAAAATAATCTCTAAATCCGAAGGATTTAAATGTGAATAATATATATGAAATGTATGGAAAAAAGAAAAGAAGATGAACCGAATCCCGATAGGGGTTGAATAACAAGATATAAAGCTTTAAGATTTGTAATATGGTTTGAATGAGTATTTGATTGAAATTGATAAGAAATATTAGTTTTAGTTCTTCAGTACTTTGTGGTTGGAGACTTCCTCCTTTAATATTTCCATGCATTTTATACATATTAATTATATTCAATGCCTTCGGAATTATTAAACTGAAATAAAAAAATAATTATTTGAAGTTTTAGAGTTAAAGAGGATAATCATATAACTTAAAATAAAATGCATTGTTTCGCAAATTGGATCTTACTTATAAATAAATGGTATGTCACAGCTTTTAAAATATAAAAATGGAAATGTCATTTATTCGGTTTTTTATGTTGAAGAATAATAGATTCCACTCAGGTTTTATTTCTGTTCTGGTAGGCCTGTTTTCTCTGGCTAAGCTGTATGCTGCAGATTATACTGTAGAGCAATGGCGTGTGGCAGAGATTCCATTAACAAGTTTAGTAACTTATGCAAACCCTTTTCAGAATGTTGATGTAACAGCGACTTTTACCGGACCCGGTGGTGAAGTGATAACCCGTCCTGCATTCTGGGACGGTGGGGTCAACTGGAAAATACGCTTTGCCCCGACACGTATCGGAACATGGACTTATTCGATAAGTTGCAACGACACCACCAACACCGGTCTATCGAATCAGGCAGGTACTGTGCAGGCTGTGGCCTATACCGGAAATTTGCCAATTTATAAAAAAGGATTTTTGAAAATATCAGACAATAAACGGTATATGGTTTATGACGATGAAACGCCGTTTTTCTGGCTTGGAGATACGCATTGGCAAATGCCGGATTATGAAAGGGACGATGAGTGTAATTATGGTGATAACTGCGGAAGCCAGTTCAGGCATGTCGTAAAAGATCGAATGGCAAAAGGATTTACAGTTTATCAGACTTACCCGGATGCAGGTGTCAATGACGGCGGTGGCAATGCGCATGTTGCTAATTGGTGGTCAACCAACTATACCAAACTCGATCCGGTTGCCTTTCAAAAGTATTTTGATCCTAAAATGGAATATCTCGCCGACAATGGCTTTGTAGTTGCCTTAGGATGCGGAGTACATTGGCTCAGCACAGAGACTGTGGGACTAACAGGAATGAAAATGCTTGCAAAGTATCTGGTTGCACGATATGGGGCATATCCGGTTGTATGGATTACTGGCCAGGAAGTCGACATCAAACCTGACGAAGCGGCTATCTGGAAAGAAGTTGCCATGACAATTGACAGCTGCGACAGCTATAAACAGCCGCTTACCGGTCATATGGCATACAACAGTAATTATATCTGGGGAAATGAAATCTGGCACACATGGTTTGCAGTCCAGGGAGGGCACGGGACAACCAGAACCTATCGCGATCAGGATTTTTATAAAGGATTCTGGAATTATACTCCCACTCAACCTTTTTTAGAGGCTGAGGCAAAATACGAAGATGTCGAATGTGGCGGACTCAACGATGCTACAGATGCAAGGGTGGCTGCCTATAAATCGATCCAATGCGGTAGTTTAGGATTTACCTACGGCGTATCAGGCATATGGGCCATGAAATGGGATATCCACATTGCAGGTTGGGACAGCTATAGCAGCTATCCCTGGTATGTCGGAGTGGATGCACCGGGATCTACCTATATGAAGTATCTGAAGCAATTCTACACATCGTTTGCATGGGAAAAACTCGTACCGCGTTTCACTGACCCCACATGGTGTTCATTTTCAAACCCAGAAACTTCGATACTTTCTTCTACGCCCGATGCCGGAAGATATGTTGTGTATTTCTATAATACAACTAATACTACCGGTACGTTGAAGAATTTGAATGATACAAAAACCTACTGCGCCCGGTGGTTCGATCCTTCTTCAGGTAAAAGTATTCTCATCTCAGATGCTTTTAGTTCGTCGGGCGGCACGTATACAATTCCACAAAAACCCGACAACAACGACTGGTTGCTGTTGGTTGAGGATGTTAATACCAAATCGGTCTTGCCGGCTGGCGAAGATTACCCGGCGTCAATCAATAAAACGACCACAACATCCTCTTCAAGCGCAACGGGTTTCACCGGAATGCAGGCTGTTGATAATAGCCCACGGACTTATTGGTGCGCCGGAAATGGGTCATTCCCGCAATGGCTATCGGTTGACTTAGGAGTAAACACAAAATTGTCATTGATCAGGACAAAGTTTTATGCCAGTGAGCAATGGAAATACAGGATAGAGGGGTCGGTAGATAACTCTGTTTGGTCGTCACTGGCCAGTCATACGGTTGGAGTTCAAGGCTACCTTATGAACGATTCGGTCAACGGGAACTTCAGATATATCCGCATTACAGTTACAGGATCAACGGTTGACTGGGCGGCAATACGTGAGTTCTCTGTATTCAGCAAAACAGGTGGCAGTACTACCGGGATTGAGAATATTCTCCTCCCGGGCAAGGTCGAAACCACACTTTCAGCATATCCGAACCCGGGCAAAGGAAGCACGAATATCAGGTTCAACTTACAAAATGCAGGTCATGCTGAAATTCAGATATTCAACAGCCGTGGGCAATTGATTGATGCCATGGGTTCAGCCTTATACTCTTCAGGGGTTCATTCGATTGGTTGGGATGCAACTCAACAGCCTAATGGAATCTATTTTGCTGTACTTAAAATGAAAGATAGAATGCTAAAGACTAAAATCGTAATCCTAAAATAGAACAAATCTGAAAGTCCGGACATTTAAAGCATTTTTATCTGTATTGTTTTTCACAATTATAATAAACAATATATGTTTAGATAGAATGGGATTCTTATTCATGATTCCTGTTTGCAAACCAGGATTAGGTTGTTAACAACAAACCTGAATATTCTAAACTATTTTTCAAAAATCAAATGAATTCCTTGACAAGCATCCCGGCCAGCCACAGTTCATCACTATAAAAACCCGGAATGAGTGGGCGGAAAGTAGTTCTCTGGAACCGGATGCTAAAAACGTATTCAAATTCCTTGAGGCTGTGAAAAAATCTTTTAATCTCCTGATCGTTTTGCAAAGAGGCATTAAAAAGAGAAATAGAATTCAAATTGCTGATTGATTTCTCAATACTGTTTTGTTTTTGAGAGTTGTTATCTATTTTCCAGAATAGTAGAATTATAAAAAGAAACATGAATATCTAAATTTGAATTAAACGATGAAAATGAAAACAGGATCAAAATTTATAGCACTTATGCTGGTTATTTTGATTGGGAAATTGATGAATTTATCTGCCCAACAAGAAATTAGTATAGATAATATGCATTTACGCTATGATACAGATGGAAAAGTTATTGATGCACATGATGGCAGGCTTGTGAAATTTGGCAACCTGTATTACCTTTATGGAACTTCGTATGAAAATACGGATGGTTTTGTTACTTCTAATCATTACCATTGTTACAGTTCGCCCGACCTTAAAACATGGACTTTCCGTGGGCATATTCTGGATAATCAACCGGTAGGTGTCTACTACAGGCCTCATGTAATTTATAATGCATCTACCAGGAAGTATGTATTGTGGTATAACTGGTATAAAACATTATGGCTGGGGCAATTTGGTGTGGCAACCTCTGATGTGCCAACCGGTCCTTTTGAAATCCAAAATACCAATGTAACTACTGCAAATGCTGTTGGAGGAGTAGGTGACCTCGATTTATTTACAGATAATGACGGGAAAGGCTACCTGGTTTATACAACTATTGGCACGCATTCAGTGTCTGTTGATTTGCTTACGGATGACTACTTAAGTTCAACCGGGAAGAATAGTGGTTTTATTTTATCAAATAGCGAAGCATGTTCTTTGTTTAAGAGAAATGGAATATATTACATGCTTGCAGATTATACATGTGCTTTCTGTAAAGAGGGTTCAGGTGCCTGTGTCTTTACAGCAGCAAACCCTTTAGGTCCGTATCAATACGTGAATAATATTAACCGCAAATCATACGGCAGCAATTTCCCCGCATCATCTGTCATTGATGGCAATATCATTGGCTCAAACTGGGAAAATTCAGGCGGATGGAATGATAATACTTCATTTTCTTACCCCGATTGGCTTGAAATTTCTTTTAATAGTGCTAAGAAAATAAATGAAATTGATGTCTTTTCATTACAGGATGCGGTAAAAAATTCAGTAGCTCCTACCGGCACCATGACTTTCTCAAAATATGGAATTACTGATTTCGACCTGCAATACTGGTCAGGAAATGAATGGAAAACTATTCCCGGAGGAAGTATAACTTCAAATAACCTGGTTTGGCGAAAAGTCACATTTGACACAATTGTTTGTCCAAAAATAAGAATCATGGTTAAAAATTCTCTTGCAGGTTATTCGAGAATTATCGAAATGCAGGCTTTCGAAAAAGGAGTTAATGTGGCTGCTGCCAACAGTGGTGGAACAGCTAAAGCTTCTTCAGAATTGGGGGCACCCATTATTATCCCGGCACAACAAACACATGTAGCTGAAATTATCACTGCATCCGGTACGGCATTTATTTGGATGGGTGACCTTTGGGGTTCGCGACCGGATGGCATTAAAGGCCACGATCTTCAATTTTGGTCAGCTCCGCTCGTATTTGATTCAAAGGGGATTATCTCTCCTATGCAATATGTGAATAGTTCATTTAAAGTATCCATAGTTGTACCTTCCGATTCATTAAAACTTTCTGTGAACAAAATTGATTTTGAAGCTGCCACGAATTTATCAACGAAGGTAAATATTACTGCAAAAGCCGGTTGGGAACTCTTAAGTAGTGCCAACTGGTTGCATTTTTCCAAAATGAAAGGTAGAAAAAATGCTAGGCTGACAATTAAAGCGGATATCAATGTTTCCTTACTGGCAAGGGCTGCTACGATTCAGCTGAAAGCCCCGGGAATGGCCGATAAATTTATATCAATCAGTCAAAAGGCAGCAGCCCCGTTTCATTCTTTGTCAACGAATAAGTAACCACAGGAGGACACAAAAACAAAGTAATACAGATTTACAACCAAACAACATTGTTGAAAATAGTATTATTGTGGATCTTTCTTTATTTTGGCAAAGTAGAATTAAGTAATTGGAATAATTAAATCTCTCATTTTAAATTCAAAAGAATAGAACGCTGATGGCACATTCCGGTTTACGGAATAAACACAGATATAGCGGATTAAATACGGATTTCTATTCCGATACATCGGAATGATTATAAGATCTATGTATTTATCATTCATACTTGTATGAATAAAATACTCCCGATAGCCATCGGGATAAAATCCGTTATAAGATATTAATCAGATTTAATCCGCTGAATTCGTGAAATCTCCGACAAGTCGGAATGTTCCATCCGCGATCTATTTTTATAGAAGGACATTATTTTCTTTCTTGTGCTTAGTTGATGAATAAAGAACTTTTTCGGAGATTATTTATCCGTTGAAATTGCAGTGTGCATTCTTTAATCTCTTTGGAACAAAATAATCAAAATGAAAGCAATCCTGGCAATTTACAGTCATATGTTCATTCGGGGCTTCCTTTGGTTTACTTCGGGGTTCCCTTGTAGTCACCTTTGACCGGTTGAATTATCAAAAAGAAATTGATATGGGGATTTATACAGCAAAATGGTATTTGCTGCGAAAGGAATAGGTTGGTTTTTTGGAGTAGGTGATTATTGAATCGGGTCGCACGTTGAATAAAGTTGATTCAATACAATTGCAAAAATAGAAAATAGTTTTCATTTCAGATAGTTATTCAGGTAATTTTTTTAAATGAGTATCGGGTTCTATACCTAACTTTCAATAATTTGAAAATTTACTACTGTATTCGCAGTTACATTCAGATATGAACTGACAAATTACACCGTAGGTGTTATTTCGAATATGGTACATTCCGACAAGCCGGAATGTGCCATATGCAAAGAATACTCCTACGGAGTAATTATCGATAAAATGTCTATTTAAATGAAGATAAAATGATCTAATCATTACAAAAAGACAAAAAAGCGAATTTTAGGTACAATACCCGATAGTCAATTTTTTTTAAAATAGAATAACCGAATGAAATCCTTTTTAATTGTAAATGGTAAATGAATAAATGGTAAATGAATTAATGTCATTTATTAGATTTTATAAATCAGGAAACACAATCCTCTTATCCTTTCAATCCACTATTTTTGCTACACTATTCTAAATAGTCTATCGTGCAGTTTTTTGTTTGTCAGGATGTATGATTATATTGTTTGAAAGCACTTAATCCCGCACTGAATAAGGTAACGTTAATAATCAATTAAGTGGAAACGGGATAAAGAATAAAACAGGATATAAATGAATATGAATAAAAAACATTTTCTGAATAAAATACACATTGTTTTATCGGTCGCAATCATCCTTTTGTGGTCCGGTGAAACAGGCTTTGCAAGTTCAAAAGCAGTTGTAAAGAATCAATCCGTCCATTCAGGCCAATCCTCAACACTCAACAGGAAAGCCGTTGGCAGGATTGTGAGTGACCCTGTGAATAAAACGATCACGATGAGTACTGACAAAAATCAGCTCCAACTCCGTTTAAATTATAATGGCAGGTGCATGCTTGATTATGTTCAAATCAGGGGGTCGCAAAACATTGTTCCTACTGTTACCGGTGTCAGCTCAGGTATCCGGACCATTGGCGGGAAGTGGTTTACTTCCGGCGAAGACAATGCCACTCCCAACGTGAAAGTGAATGGAGAAATTTTGACTGTCAGCAATATAAGATATGGAGGTGACGGTGTAAACGTAGTTGAAAAATGGATATTTACAACCCATCCCGGATTTATCAGTTGGAGAATTAATCGAAAGTACCTGTCGAACGGAACAATAGAAGATTCCTGTTTCCCGGGCTGGGATTTTGCATCCATGAACACCTGGACAGGCGCTCTCCTGGATGACGGAGGAGTTGCCTGGTGCAAATTCCTTGAAACAAATAGTGCCAGTCTTGGCCAACATGCTGGAACTATTTCCCTTTGGAACAAAGATACTAATTCGTGCCTGCGGATTATTCCCGGTAAAAGCAAGGGCAATCATTTCGCCTGCCGTTTCAGTCATCAGCCTGATGGAACTTTTACGCTGTGCCAAAGCGTCACAAAGCAGGATCTTATCCCAAAATACAACCTGTGCCGATACCTGAGCAACAAAATGGATGTCTGGAAATCGTATAACGTCAGGAAGGGTGATTCAATCACTGTTACGAACGATCTTGTTCCACTGGAATATGATAAAGCCTATGACCGTGGAACTTTCAAAGGTGTCAATGGCAGCTCTGTCAGGGAAATAATGCATACCATTGCCCGCTACGGAGTGATTGACAAACAGCATGTTGGGGGAAACGGATGGCGTAGCGGTTACATTTGCCTGCACGAACAATGGTGGCCACAGATTGCCGCCGCACTGGCAGAACCGGACTATACCAACGGCTTGTCTGCCGCCTATGACTTTTATCGTGACAAAGCAGTCGGCTCAGATGGAAGGGTCAAGTCGCGTTTTAAAGATACCCATGGAGATGAAATGCCCGGTACGTATGACGTAAACGGTTTTTATGAAGCCCAGTGGGGAATCCTTTTGGATAGCCAGCCAGATTATGTGATGGTCGTCGCAGAACAATTTCAGAATACAGGTGATATTGGATGGGTGAAAGGTCAGAAGCTGACCTGTGAGAAAGTGCTTGACTATCTGCTGAAGCGTGACACGAACGGTAATGGCCTGGTGGAAATGATGAACAACAACCATACCGAAGGGAAAAGCAGTGATTGGATTGATGTCGTATGGGCCTCATTTGAAAATGCCCTGGTTAACGCCGAAATGTACAATGCCCTCACTGAGTGGGCCGGTGTTGAAGAGATCCTGAATGACAACGCTAAATCAATTAGATATCGAGATGCAGCTGCGAAACTGAAAATAAGCTTTAATAAGCCCATTGACCAGGGCGGTTTCTGGAATCCGGATAAAAAATGGTATGTATACTGGCGCGACAAGGATAACTCGATTCACGGCAATAACCTGACAATGCCTGTCAACGTTTCTGCAATTGCTTACGGGCTTTGTGATGATACGACAAGGATTAATGCCATCCTCTCGCAAATGGAGACCCAAATGGTGAAAGAAAACCTGTTCTCCTGGCCATTATGTTTCTATTCCTATGCTCCGGATGAGGCCGGCAGGGGAACTTTCCCTGATTATGAAAACGGGGATATTTTTCTTTCCTGGAATGAATTGGCAGTAAGGGCTTATTCAAAACAGAATCCGGCAATAGCATTAAAATATATAAAAAACATTTTGAACAGGTATGATACGGATGGCCTGGCTTTTCAACGCTATTTGCGTACAAGCCAGCAGGGAAGCGGTGATGATATCCTGAGCGGAAACTGTAATGCTATAGCCGGCCTGTACAGGGATATTTACGGCGTCCGGCCAATGTATAACGGACTGTATCTTGAACCGCACCTCGTCCCTGAACTCAATGGTACACAATTAAAGTATTGGCTGCGGAATAAGTTGTTTACGATTGACTTAAGCATGCATCAGTATGCGATCACCGTGAATGGGGTAACCGTCAGGGATACCGTACCTTTTGCTGTAGATGACAATGGGAAAAGAATGAAATTGAAGTTTATACCAGGTTCAACCGGTAGCAGTAAAATGAGTAAGAAATAATATCCGGAAGTTCGTCAGGGAGTTAATCACTGAGATAATAATACCAGAATAATGAAAAATAAATTCAAATGTGCTGTTACAATAGTAATTGGTATCATCAATGCCGGTATTCTGCAAACCAATGTATTTGCACAGGCCATAATGGGAACTTCCCCGATTACAGAACGGTATTTGTATGTCAGTTCAGGCAGCTTCAGCGGACCAACTGTTGTACAATCGCCTGATCCGCTTGTATCATACCGGTGGCCAAACCCACAGGCGAATGATGCGCTGGAAATATACCTGATAAAACCAAAAACTGTTTCGGCAGATATTGCTGCCTCATTTGACAACCTCCCATCATTGACAGGTGATTCACCCAATGTGACAGTCAAAGGTATTGGTTCAATCCGAATGGACTTTGGAATGGAAAACGCTGCCTGGCTTGAATTCGATAGCCCGGATCTTGTCGGGAATGTTGAAATGAGCATCAGCGAATATAATCAACCCAATGTTTATCTAAAAAAAACATTAACCCCGAAAAAGTATGGAAACACTTACCGGCTCGAGTTGAATAACGATTTATACGAGGGAGTAAGGTTTGGTTGGATTCATGTGCAGTCATTTACTTCAGCATGGCACATCACCGGTGTACGAATTGTTTGTCAGATAAAACCAACCAACTATAACGGAAGTTTTTCGTGTAGCGATACAATGCTTACCCGTATCTGGTATACCGGGGCCTACACGGTTAAGCTCAATAACCTTAAGGATTATTTAGGTGCGATCTTAATGTATCGTGGCGACAGGTTCTCGTGGACCGGTGATGCTCATCCGGCACAGGCAGCATCGATGGTTGCATTTGGGGACTATGATTTTGTAAAGAAAAATATCCAGTATACCTCAACCCAGAGCAATGGCATCAGAAGTTATGCCCTTTACTGGGTATTGAGCCTGATTGACTACTATAAATACACGGGCGACACCGTAACACTTAAAAGTTTAATCACAAATGCATGTGGAAAACTGAACGATGCTTACACCGCTTATGGAACCAATCCAAATCTGGAGTATTACGGTTGGGACGAACGCTTGGGTGCAGGATTTGAACATCCGAATATTCAGGAATCGCAGAATGCATATAAAATGCTTTCAATACGTGCGTGGAAAGAATTCTCTGATGCCATGGGTACTTTAGGCCGGACAGACCTTCGGGACAAATACAACAACTATGCGAATGAAAAAATAACAGCCATCAGGAAGAATGCTGCGTGGTATCAAAGCTTTGGACTTCATGCAGGGACTGATGCCGTTACAACCGGTCTGTTGAGTGATATTGAGAAAAATGCAATTTATGAAAAAAGTTTTACTGACAAGGTAAACAGGGTTTCCTATTCTCCATTCAACCAGTACTTCGTTATCCAGGCATATGCCAAATTGAATAAATATGATGATGCATTAAGTTCCATACGTGATCTTTGGGGCGGGCAGATACGATATGGAGGGACTACTTTTTTTGAAGATTACCGTCCTTCATGGAATAACGTTATTAACACGAATGATCCCGTACCAAACAACCAGTGCGGCTTTACCAGTCTTTGCCATCCATGGGGTGCAGGGGTTACAAAATGGCTCAGTGAAGAAGTGCTCGGTATTAAACCGACTTCACCCGGTTTTGCAACCTTTGATATTGTACCTCACCTTGGAAGAACTCTCACCAGTGTTTCCGGAAAAACGCCAACACCGCCGGGAATTATAAGTGCAGGATTTGATATTTCATCAGGGAATTGTTCGGTAACTTCACCTGCAGGGACGGTAGGCCGGATAGGTATTCCAAAAGCGGAAAAGACCATCACCGGCATCAGAGTAAACGGTTCTCTTGCCTGGGACGGAACATTTCATTCTGTTGATGGCATTGGCGGTGCGAACGAGGATTCCATGTTTGTTTATCTGACAGGTGTACAACCCGGAACCCAATCGATTGTTGTTAACTATAGTGGTAAAACTCCACATTACTCAGAATTAACTGAGGTGTATCCTGCCAAATGTATTGGAATTGATTCGGTTACCAGCGGGAACTGGGGAAAAGTTTACGGGAAAGATGGCTATGTGTTATGCAATTATAAAGGGAATGGCAGTGATAAAAAATCTCTGCCTTCGTACGTATCATCGGTGAAATCCTATAAAGTAGCGGGCAACGGGCTCCCTCTCAATACAGTATGGGCATCAAATACGAATGACCGCAGGGCACTGGCTCCGGATACAGTCAACAGTATTCCCCGGAATGCAGCATGTCTGTATGCAATGGATGCCGATCAGATCGGATATACATTCACTTCTACCATTAACATAACAGGTACACATGACTATTGCATATCACTTTACTTCGTTGACTGGGATAAAAAGGGAAGACAAATTGAAGTTGAAATGTTCGATGCCAATATACTGAACCTGATTGCTCCTGTAAAAATAGTGAAAAGTTGTCAGGGCGGTGCGTACCTGACTTACTCCTATAACAAATCAGCAAAATTCCGTTTTAACATTGTTCGTGGAGACAATGCCGTATTGGGCGGGATATTTTTTGATCCGGTATCAAAGTCTGATACTACATCAACAGGTGTCTCGAATCCTCATATGGGAGAATCTCCATCCGAAAACCCGTTTGAGCGTATCTACCTGACAACGCAGCTTGCCGGGTTTACTTCTACTACCCAAAATTCCAATGATAAGATCGATACAACTTTGTAAAATTCGCTTGGACGAAAAGTAGCAACACCCTTAAGTGGTTATTTCCCGGGACATTACCAGCTGTCACGACCCCTTCCGGCATTGTCACCGGGTATCTGTTTGCTGCAGGCAAGGGTAAATAACAAAAGCGTTTTGAATAAAAAGTATTTCATTGAAAGATAATTGTTATCGATTAATATTATCAGAAAATATACAACTTAAACAGTATAAAAGCCTGTGAAATTATAAACAGGACCTGCTTAGCCCTCTTCATATATCAGGTTAACAATATAAATAGTCTCTATAAAGAAATCAAATCCTCACTATGAATAAAAAGCATTTTACTTTACAGCGGTATGCAAAATCATTGACTCTGCTTTGTTTAATACTAAGTGCTCAATTTACAAAAGCTCAGGTAGAAACATGGACCGCAAACTGGATATGGACTACCGCCCAGGGTCCAGACAATACATGGGTCGATTTCAGAAAAAAAGTAACCCTGACAGGAAAACCTATTACCGCTGTTACCCGGATTGCTGCTGAGAATGAATATTGGTTTTTTATTAACGATAGTCTTATTGTCAGAGATGGAGGACTGGAAACACGTCCGGATCTTACTGACACTTATTACGACGAGATCGACCTTGCCCCTTATTTGAAAGACGGCGATAATATTATCAGTGTATTGGTTTGGCATAAAGGAGGACCTGATTGCTATACACAGCGTACATTACCGAATGGTGGTTTTTTATTCGATTCCCAACTTACCGGCAGCAATATTTCGACCATTGTTTCGGACAATACATGGAAAATAAAGGTAGACTCAGCTTTTATCAGAGGTATTTATAATTATAAATACGGAGTTACAGGTACGATTTCGTTTACGAACACTGCATTTGGCGGCGACCCTATTTATGGCTCTGTGAAAGCAGGTTATTACAGGCCGTCAGGTAACTCAACACCTTTTATCAAATGTGCCGACGAAAATGCATCCTTTGCTCTGCCGGGTACCTGTGATGTGGCTTACGGTTCAATGGAAGACCCCTTAAAGCCTGATAACGACTATAAGTGGGTGGCATATCCCGTCACTTACGATGCAAGAAATGGAAAACAGGGCTGGCATCAATACGACTATGACGATTCCTCCTGGGGGAATGCCATTGCTAAAGGAATTCCACCCATTGCTCCCTGGAATAAGCTGGTTAACCGTACGATTCCTTTTCTGAAAGATTACGGATTAACCCCCTATATCAATCAGGCTACCCTTCCTGCATCAATTACCACCAACACAACGATAACAGGAAACCTGGGGATTAATATACAAGGTACTCCTTACTTAAAACTGAATGCACCAGCCGGAGTTCATATCCGCGTGGTATTAAATGAATTCTATTATCAGGACTATGTTACCAAAGAAGGGGAGCAGGAATTTGAATGTTATGCCTGGCAGAATTCCAGCAACCATACGGTTCAATATCAGTTCACTAATGTCCATGGAACTATTCAGATACTTGATTTAAAATTCAGGCAAACCGGTTATAATACAGAAGTTATAGGTTCGTTTAATTCAAACGATAATGCTTTAAATACATTATGGACAAAATGTAAAAATACTTCACGAGTTTGTATGCGCGATTATTTTTTCGATTGCCCAAACCGTGAACGTGGCCAATGGTGGGGCGATGTGTCAGAACAAATCCTGTATTCATTTTATTTGTACGACTCATCTAGTGTTAAATTAGCACAAAAAGCATACAGGGAACTTATGTATACTCAAAAGGCAGATGGTTCACTTTATACTACTGCCCCGGGTAAAGACTACAATCTTCCCGATCAGAATATGGCTGCTGTTTCAATGTTATGGAATTACTATCTGTACACGGGTGATAAGGCTTTACTTCAGGAGCTTTACCCCTATGCAAAGAAGTTTATTCAACAATGTGCTACGACAGCCAACAGCGATGGAATGTTGATATTACAACCCGGTCAGTCGGGAGTGACTGGTGCTACCCTTTGGAACTGGATTGACTGGGGCGACAATCTGGATGTTCAGGAAGGCAGCGCAAATACCGTTTGCAATTCAATTTACATTGTATTGTTAAACAACATGATGAATATTGCTGATACACTGGGCCTAACTGCAGATATTCCCTATTATCAATCATTGCAGACCAGGGTTAAGAATAATTTCAACAACTATTTCTGGAACGGAAGATCTTATGCTTTTCATAACAAAAACGGCGTAAAATCAACTGTTGTGGACGACCGTAGCGGTGCATGGGCTGTATTGGCCGGAATGGTTGATGATGCGAAAAAACCATATGTTTTGAATACGTTGAAAACCCTTTACGATGCCTGTCCTTATCAG
>Ga0302269_1000817_pt1 | contig 17062 bp, 15 predicted proteins | sample III_Bog_E2_2_FD_194560 | JGI IMG/M metagenome (GOLD analysis project Ga0302269, IMG submission 194560) | Peat permafrost microbial communities from Stordalen Mire near Abisko, Sweden - III_Bog_E2_2 | ecosystem: Environmental > Terrestrial > Soil > Wetlands > Peat | place: Sweden: Abisko...
TAGGTTATTTATTTTAATTATTGTTATTCGGAATACAAATAACTTGGAAATTCGGTTTATTAAATTAAAACATGCTGATTTTAAAGTATTTAATTTATTTTCTGTAGGCAATATAGGTATTAGCCTGTTGTGCAGGATTAATTTGTATGTCGTTGATACTAACATGTGCCGGCCGGGTCACAATATATTCAACAGCATCGGCAATATCATCTGCTACAAGAGGGTCCAGTCCGGCATAAACGGCTTTTGCTTTATCCTCATCGCCATGATTCCGAACAATAGAAAATTCTGTTTCAGCCATACCCGGAGAAACGGAACTGACTTTAATACCATGTTTAATCAGATCGATGCGTAATCCTTTCGTGATGGCATTCACTGCATGTTTCGAAGCACAATAGACACTTCCTGTAGGATATACTTCTATTCCGGCAATGGATGATATATTGACAATATGACCCGATTGTTGTTCGATCATTCCCGGGACAATTAATTTTGTCATATACAAGAGGCCCTTGACATTTGTATCAATCATGATTTCATAATCGGCCAGATCGCTATCCTGAAAAGGGGAAGTCCCGGCTGCCAGTCCTGCATTGTTGATTAAAATATCGATGTGACGAAAATATTCGGGTAAGGATTGAACTGCTTTTTTGCATGCTTCAAAATCCCTGACATCGTAACAAAGAGGCAGTATTTCAATTTTATACCTGGAATTCAATTCTTCGATTAAATCATTTAACCTGCTTTCCCTACGACCTGTCACGATCAGGTTATATCCCAATGCTGCAAAACGAAAGGCAATAGCCCTTCCAAAACCTGACGTTGCGCCTGTAATAAATGCTGTTCTCATAAAATACGAATTATACTAATTAATACCAATTATATGAATTACACGAATTAAAACGAATTACACGAATTAAGACTGGATTGAAAGAAATTTTCTAAATAATAAACTTTGTCTGTTTAAAGGAATAAGAAAACTTCCCCAAACCCCTTCCGACTTGTCAGAAGGGGCTTGGGGCGGCATTTTGTATTTATGCTAAGCACTCTTCATATTTTTAAACCGCTTCAAATCAATTTGCTAACAAATCTATAAATTTCTTTTGTCTCCTACATCCGCCCCCAACTAAAAAGGGCTGTAATCGTTGTGCTTTTTTCAGATTCATCTCGCATCCCACTCTTTAAATCCCCGCAATTTATTCCGACTTGTCGGAAGGGGCTTGGGGCGGCATTTAAATCATCTCGCATACCACTCTTTACATCCCCTTTAGGGGCTTGGGGCGGTATTTTGTATTTTCTCATATACTCTTTACATCCCTTTTAAGGGCTTGGGGCGGCACATTCAGCAATTAAATTTTTTTTTCCTTCTACTAAATTAATGCATTCAAACTTCAAACTCTTGAACAATAAAACGCTCAAAAGTACTTCGTCCGTTTTGAGGTTTATTCAAACTTCAAACTCATCAACCCGGAACGCGGAACGCAAAACCCTTTATTCTTCTTTCCCTTTAGGGTATTTCAAATTATGGCCCATCCGGTTCTTTTTGGTTTGCATATAAAATGCGTTATATTGGTTAGGAGCAATTTCCAATGCTACATTTTCGACAATCGACAATCCGTAAGCTTCCAACCCTATACGTTTTTTAGGATTATTTGTCATTAAACGTATTTTAGTAACGCCTATTTCACGTAAAATCTGTGCACCTACACCATAATCGCGTTCGTCGGCATCAAAGCCAAGGTGTAAATTAGCATCAACGGTATCCATGCCTTCTTCCTGCAATTTGTATGCTTTGATTTTATTCATCAATCCGATACCACGACCTTCCTGATTCATATATACAACCACACCTTTTCCTTCTTTTTCGATCAATTGCATGGCTTTATGAAGCTGGTCACCACATTCACAACGTAAAGAACCAAAAATATCACCTGTAATGCACGATGAATGTACGCGAACCAATAAAGGTTCATCTTTTTCCCATTCCCCTTTTATTAAGGCAACATGTTCCATTCCATTTGAAATCTGACGAAAAGGAATCAGTTTAAAATTTCCGTATTTTGTAGGCATATTCACCTTTTCGCCCATTTCCACCAACGATTCGGTTTTAAGACGGTAAGATATCAGATCTTTAATGGTAATGATTTTCAGGTCGAAAGTGTCGGCAATCTCCATCAATTCGGGCAAACGTGCCATGGTACCGTCTTCGTTCATGATTTCAATCAATGCTCCGGCTGGATATAAACCGGATAAGCGGGCTAAATCGACAGCAGCTTCGGTATGTCCGGCACGGCGAAGGACACCTTTTGTGCGGGCACGCAAGGGAAATACATGTCCCGGACGGCCAAAAGTATCGGGTTTCGAAATCGGATCGGCCAGTGCCTGAAAAGTGGCGGCACGATCGGATGCAGAAACGCCTGAGGTGCATCCTTCCAGTTTGTCTACGCTTACCGTAAAAGGGGTAGAATGGATGGAGGTATTTTTATCAACCTGATTATCCAGTTCGAGCTCATCACAGCGTTCTTCGGTTAGAGGGGCACATACAACACCACGTCCGTGTGTAATCATAAAATTTACCATGTCCGCCGTAATTTTCTCAGCGGCACAAATAAAATCACCTTCGTTTTCACGATCTTCATCATCGACTACGATAATAAATTTTCCATCTCTAATGTCTACAATAGCCTCTTCAATGGTATTTAAATTTGATTTCATATTAAATCAATTAGTTTTTAATTTTGATAGTATGAAATTGATTTTTCTTCTTATCAGATTCCACACTTTAATATATCTTTCAGGATTAAACAAAGCGGCATCAACCACTGCCTTATATGTCAGGAAAATGCCAATAGGTAATAATACCGCCGAACTTACCCACATTCCCTGGTAGGCATGCCAAAAGCCTTCCCTGGCCATTTTATACCCGGCATTGTCGATGATGTAGTAAAAAATAAACATGATGACCGAAATCACTACGGGTGTTCCCAGTCCACCTTTCCGGATGATAGCACCCAGTGGAGCCCCGATAAATAAAAAAATCAGGCAGGCAAATGACAGGGTGAATTTTCGATGTCTTTCTATTTCATGGCGTAATACATAATTTACGGGTTCATCCAGCATCATTTTGTTGTATTCAACTAAATCTTTCATGGTTTTGGCATGATCTACCGCCGAATTGGTAGCACGTATCATTGACTGTTGATTCAGGGAAAGAAACAATGAGTCAGGATTAAATATTTTTTTATTTTTAGACAGGCTGTCACTCATCAGTTTTCCATGGAATTCTTCTCTTCCCAGAAAATGTTGGCTTACCATATCTTTACCCTGGCCGGAACTTCTTGCGTCGGCAATTTTACTGACCGAATCGATGGATTGGGTCAGCTGTTTGAAGTTTTTACTTACATGCTGATCCTTAAGAGTGTTATCGTCTAAGCGGTTAAATTCAGTATTAAAATCCAACAGAATTTCTTTCGTTCTGAATGTTTCCCTTCTGTATGGAACGCTGTTGGCAGAGCTGCTGATACGTTGTTTCTTTAAATTTTCAAAGCTTTCGCCGTCATAGAGCGAAAGCAAAAGGTATTTATTATCAGCCGTAAATTGTACCCGTCCAGAGTCGGCTGTCATCACGGTAGCATTTTCAAATCCTCCTGAAAAATCATAGATCATTAAATCTTTAAGAATGTGTTTTTGTTTTCCACGGATATAAATATTGTATCCTTCAATCCCTGAATAGAATTCACCTACAGGAATATCGAATTCGGGAGATTTCATCCTGAGGGAGAAAATTAATGTCCACAATTTGGATTGTGATATAGGCAAAACGTAATTTGAAAAATAAAAGGCTCCTACACAGACCAATGTGATAAAAATGATAAGGGGACGCATGATTCTGAGCAATGAAATCCCTGCAGCTTTCATTGCCGTAAGTTCGAAATTTTCGCCCAGATTACCAAAAGTCATCAATGATGCCAATAAGATGGCTAAAGGCAACGCCATTGGAACAAGCGAAAATGTTGCATAAACAAAAAACTCACTCAAAACAGACCAACCAACCCCTTTTCCCACCAACTCAGTCACATGTTTCCACAAAAACTGCATCAACAGAATGAAAATGCAGATGAGGAAGGTCATCAAAAACAGCGTAAGAAAGCGTTTAAATATGTAAGAATCAATTTTTTTGAAATGAAACATGCTTATTTTTTTTTGAAGCAACAAAATTACTGCAAAAAGTTCAATAATCAAGTATTTAAGATGCGAATTTACTTTAAAGAAGAGGAGGGAGGCAAGTAGTCGGTAGTCGATAGTTGGTAGTCGGTAGTAAGTTGTCGCTTCATTAGTTTATAGTAAAGAGAAAAGTGATTTTGAATGAAGCCCTCACTCCTGATTGAAATAAGCCCACAATCTATGCCTGAATGGTTCATCCTGCAAAGTGGTTAGTGAGGGTTTCACCTGGTGAGGAGGGAGAGGTGAGGAATGAGGAATGAAGAATGAAAAGTTAGAGTGAGTAGTAAGGATATGATTGAAAGAGATATGATTGAAAGAGATATAATTGAAAGAGATATGATTGAAAGAGATATGATTGAAAGAGATATAATTGAAAGAGATATGATTGAAAGAGATATGATTGAAAGAAATATGATTGAAAGAGATATAATTGAAAGAGATATGATTGAAAGAGATATAATTGAAAGAGATATGATTGAAAGAGATATGATTGAAAGAGATATGATTGAAAGAGATATGATTGAAAGAGATATGATTGAAAGAGATATAATTGAAAGAGATATAATTGAAAGAGATATAATTGAAAGAGATATAATTGAAAGAGATATGATTGAAAGAGATATGATTGAAAGAGATATAATTGAAAGAGATATGATTGAAAGAGATATAATTGAAAGAGATATGATTGAAAGAGATATGATTGAAAGAGATATGATTGAAAGAGATATAATTGAAAGAGATATGATTGAAAGAGATATAATTGAAAGAGATATGATTGAAAGAGATATAATTGAAAGAGATATAATTGAAAGAGATATGATTGAAAGAGATATGATTGAAAGAGATATGATTGAAAATGATATGATTGAAAAGGTAAAACAATATGTTATCAGAAAAGTATTAATATAAAATCAAAAAAGCAGCTGATGCCCAATGGCTTTGCCCCTCTCTTACTCCCTCTCTTACTCCCTCTCCACTTGGAGAGGGTTGGGGTGAAATTGGAGAGGGTTGGGGTGAGGTTGGAGAGGGGGCAGGGGGAGAGGTCGGTATATCAATGAAGTAAAAAAGTAAATCTGTAAACAAATTTCAGAACAGTACAGAATGAGGAATGAGGAATGAGAAGTTAGAGTGAGTACTAAGTTATTGGGTGAGTGGTTACGCGTTCCGCGTTCCGCGTTCCGCGTTCAGGGTTCCGCGTTCAGGGTTCCGTGTTCCGTGTTCCGCGTTCCGCGTTCAGGGTTCAGGGTTAAGTGTTCCGTGTTCAGAGTTCTGCGTTCAGGGTTGATGATTAGGTCTATAAATGGTTGATCCCGTAAACGGGACATACTTCGTTCCGTTGGTTAAATGGTAGATTTACCTTATTTTCAAAACCTTTCCGATAAACCGGAATGTACCATATTTTTGTTTTTTTACCCTTCGTAGAAGACCAAACACCCTACAACCCACCCTTATTCGCTTATTTTTTAAGTAAATCAATTCTCATATTAGTACTAAATGACGATAATAAAATTAGAGGGAAGTCAGGAAGTATGAAATAGTAAATGAAGATTGTCCACGGATAATACTAATTTAACAAATTAAAGCGAATTATACGAATTAAGAAAAGATGATCCACTGATTAAGCTGATTTACACTGATTATTTATAATGTGAAAAATTATAATGAATAAATTGTAAATAATTATTGTGTACTATTGAGCCTTCTGTGGTTAAGTGGTCTTAAATTGTAAATGAATAAATTGTAAATAACTATTGTGTCCTTCTATTGTGTACTCCCGATTCTCGGGATGTGCCATATGTGTGGTTATGTGTTTTGTGTTCTCGTGTTGGGATTAGTTGGGAGTAAATTGTAAATGAATAAATTGTAAATAAATATCAGATTCCTGTTTTCAAACGTAGCGTTTCAATTTGTTTATTCCAAAGCATAATTAAATCGTCTTTTTCATCCGGCTCAGCAAAATCAGTAATTACTAATGCCAGATTTCCTGTCACTTCCATGGATGCAATTTTTAACTCAAAATAGGTATCTGTATTTAGGTCTTCTTCCCATTGAAATCGTACACTGTTATTTGTTTTAGTCTGTATTAATTTAGCCATTTGTTCATTTCCGTCCCAGGAAAAAGTAAATTCATTGTCGTTAACAGTAACTCCATCTGCAAACCATTCAGCAAGGCCAAGTGGTTTACTGATTGAATTCCACAGGATATTAATGGATGCTGAACGTAGTTGATATTCAATATTAAATTTTGTTTTTTTCATTAAGTTAATCGGGTTACAAATTTTAAATCGGGAAGAATAGATTTATTCTTTCTTTTTTGCGTTGCAAGGTAGTCATTTAATTTGAAAAAACCATGTTAAATGCTAAATAATGAGACTCATGATTAAAAAATCAGCTATTTAAACTGCTTTTCTCAAAACAGATTGGTAATAATTGTTTCACGTTATCGATTTTGAAAATATGTTTTGTTCCGTAAAGCAGAATTGTTATATTTTTTTCAAACCTTGTTTCTGTTTCAAGCAAAACCTGGCGACAGGATCCGCAAGGAGTAACCGGTTCTTCCAGAAAACTTCCGTTTGTATAGGCCGCTATTGCCAGTGTTTTAACAGCCACTTCAGGAAATTGTGCATTGGCAAAAAACATAGCTACCCTTTCGGCACAAAGTCCGGATGGGTATGCTGAATTTTCCTGATTACTTGCTGCAAAGATTTCACCATTTTCAAGTTCGATAGCAGCCCCGACCTGAAATTCAGAATAAGGGGCATAAGCTTTAAATACCTGTTCTTTCGCTTTGAGGATAAGCTGTTGTTTTGACTTGTCAAGTTCTTCAAAACTGTAAATTTCAATATTCGTTTCTATTATTTTTCTTTCCATTATATATACTAATTATACGTTAAATACGAATTACAAGTTAAATACGAATTACACAAATTAAATACGAATTACACTTTAAATACGAATTACAAGTTAATTCTACTTTGACAGATTCTATTTTTTAGACAGGATTTACAGGATTAACATGTAATTGTGGTCTAAGTGAATGATAGATTCCCATACAGCTACTAAATTTATATTGTTTAAAATCTTATTGAATAATATGAAACCTGTTAATCCTGTTAATCCTGTTAATCCTGTCTCATTTTTTTATTATTTTTAATCTGTCAAAGTAGAATTAAATACGAATTACACAAATTAAATACGAATTACAAGTTAAATACGAATTACACAAATTTAGATTAGTCCGGGAATCAAATTTCTATCACATAATCAAACTCTTCAAACTCCGAACTCTCAAACCCCGAACTCTCAAACCCCAAACTTTCAAACTCCGAACTCTAAAACCCGGAACCCGGAACACGGAACCCGGAACACGGAACACGGAACACGGAACACGGAACCCGGAACACGGAACACGGAACACGGAACGCGGAACCCGAATTTTCACAAAAATAGATAAATAACAATTCAAAATTGTCTTTTTGATTAAATAGTTTTAAATTTGTAGCAAATTCTACTTCACTAAAATACTTCACAATAAATAAATCAAACCACAATAGACACAAGAGGACACAATAGAAAAACACAATAGATACAAAATACATAACTACAAAAGACAAAAGGTCAAAAAAGAAAGAACACAATAGATTCAAAATTTTATCAAATATTTCAAAGAACAAATATACGAGACACAATAGGACACCAAAACAATAAAGGAAAGAGCACAATAGGAAAATACCTGACGGTATTTTAAGCTTTTATAAATGATCAAATTGCAAATAGAATCTGTTATTGATCCTATTATTTATATTCTGGTTAACTTTTAAATTTCAAAGATCAAATATACGAGACACATGAGGACAAAATAGAAGTACACAATAGATTCAACTACAGAGGTTTATTCGCAAATTACAATTTTAAACAAATTGACCACAATAGTTAATAGATAAAGTTCTTAGAAGTATGGCTTTTAGGATTATGATCTGGTTTGAAATCTTAAAATGTGTCAGGTATTTTCTATTGTGTCCTTTTTTGTTTTATTTTTGTGTTCTATTGTGTGGTTATGTATTTTGTATTTCTCTATTGTATCCTATTTGAGTATGTATTTTGTGTTCTATGGGTTTATTTATTTAATTTGGTAAAATAGAATGAATTATAACAATAATTGTCAAAGATGAAATTCAGTATTAATACAAGCATTACCGTTATTTTCTTATTCATTAGCTTAATGTCTTTTCCCCAATCAAGGAATAAAGCTTATCTGGCTTATATTGAACAATACCATCAATTGGCTGAAAAACAACAAAAAGAACATGGCATACCCGCCAGCATCATATTATCACAGGGAATATTGGAATCGGGTGCCGGACAGAGTTCATTTGCCATAGAATCAAACAACCATTTCGGAATTAAATGCACTGACTGGACCGGAGATAAAATTTATCGTGATGATGATATAAAAAATGAATGCTTCCGTAAATACGACCGGGTACTCGATTCATACGAAGATCATGCTCAATTCCTGAAAAAAAGACCCCGCTACTCCTTCTTATTTAATTTAGACCCAAGCGACTATGAAGGATGGGCTCACGGACTAAAGAAAGCAGGCTATGCTACCGATCCTACCTATGCTTATAAACTGATTTCCCTCATTGAAGTCTACGATTTGCATCGTTTTGATATCGATCCGAATTATATGGTATCCAATTCAAAAACAGAAAGAAATAATCTAAAAGAGAATGAAAACCATGGCTCAATAGGCTCTGTTAATGCGTTTGTAAGTCATGTGGTTGTGAAAGTAAATGGTGTAAAGTTCGTCACTACACAGTCAGGTGATACCTACGCCGCAATAGCTGATGAATTCAGAATGCCGGAAGAACGGATACGAAGTTACAATGAAGTGAATTCAACAATTATCTTACATCCGGGTGAAAGGGTCTTTATCGCAAAGAAAAAGAAAAAGGCACCTAAAAATTGTGAAACTCATGCTGTTCAGGAAGGTGAATCGGTGCACAGCATTTCACAGGATTACGGAATTAAAATTGAAAGCATTTATAAAATGAATAAAATTCCTTTTTCAGAAGGCGTTAAATTGGGTCAGGTGCTTAAGTTAAGGTAGGTACGAATTACACGAATTAAGAACGAATTACACGAATTAAGAATGTGTATAATTTTAGGGGAGTATTTTTGCTCAATAAACCGCTCCAAGCCCCTGCCGGCAAGTTGGAGTATATATGGGGATGTGAAGAGTATATGAGAAAATACAAAATTATGCAACGAACTCAATTGCCTGATATGTTTTATGGTGCTAAACGCACTATTTTTCAAAATGCCTGTGAATTGCGTAAAGATATGACACCGGCTGAAAAAGTATTATGGAACCATTTAAACAAAAGCCAACTGGGTGTACGTTTTAAAGCACAGCATCCAATTGATATTTTTATTGCAGACTTTTATTGTCATAAACTTAAACTTGTTGTTGAAGTTGATGGAGAAATTCACGAATCACAAAAAGAATATGATAAAAACAGGACTGTAGAATTGGAAAAATTTGGCTTGAATATTATCCGGTTTACAAATAATGAAGTGATAAATGATATTGAAAGAGTGATTGAAGATATTAAAAAAATCATAAATGCCGCCCCAAGCCCCTTCCAATAAATCGAAATATATATGGGGAAGTAAAGAGTATATGCGAAATTTAAATACCGCCCCAAGCCCCTAAAGGGGATGTGAAGAGTGGTATGAGTGATGATTTAAATACCGCCCCAAGCCCCTAAAGGGGATGTAAAGAAGTGGTATGAGTGATGATTTAAATACCGCCCCAAGCCCCTAAAGGGGATGTAAAGAGTGGTATGCGAGATGAATCTGAAAAAAGCACAACGGTTACAGCCCCCTTTAGGGGGTTGGGGGCGGATGTAGGAGACGAAAGTAATCCACAACCCTGCAATTTATTCCGAATTGTTGGAAGGGGCTTGGGGCGTTTTGTTTACGAGGTAACGCAATTATTTCATTAAACAAACAAAGTTTATTATTTAGAAAATTCTTTTCAATACGATCTTAATTCGTGTAATTCGTTAAAATTAGTGTAATTCGTATTTGTATAATTAGTGTAATTCGTATTTGTATAATTCGTATAATTCGTATATAATGAGGAAAAAAAATACAGAGCTCTTGAGTGATGTGATCCATCAGGTACTGAAAGAACAGCACCTGGACAAGCCATTGAACGAAAAGCGATTGATTGATGCCTGGCCATTAGTTCTGGGTGCCAGTATCATGAACTATACTTCCGAAATATATATTAAAAACCGTGTGCTTTATGTCAATCTTAGTTCATCCGTTCTCCGGCATGATTTGTTTATGTCACGTGAAGAAATTAAAAATTCACTGAACAAACAGGTAGGAGCGGAGGTTATTGTGGATATCATCTTTCGTTAAATACGAATTACACGAATTAAGACGAATTACAAAGATACGAATTTCACGAATTAAAACGAATTACACGAATTAAGATCGTACTGAGAACGTTTTTATTATGAAACTTTTCAAACGCAAAACGCAAAACCCGGAACACAGAACCTTGAGCCCGGAACCTTTCAAACTCTTCATACATCAAACCTCGAACCTTTCAAACCTTTCAAACTTCGAACCTTTCAAACCTTTCAAACTTTTCAAACCTCAAACTCTTCAAACTCTTCAAACTTCCATGGACTGGGTGTTTGTCTGTCCTGAATAACCTGCCTGTCCCCGAAAGCCTTCCTGTGGGATTTATCAATGCCTGTTTCGAAAGGATCTATCATCCGTCCACCCCAATCTCTGTACAATGCCTTTCCATGAAAATACTCTATCGTATATGCCTTATGGAGCCCGGTTTTATCCCCGAACTGAAGGCTTATCTTGAGAATATTGATCCCGGAGCCTATACAGCAGGATTCCGTAGCACCCGAACTCATATTCTTAAAGAATTGAAAAACAAGTAGTTTTGTTTTATTAAGAATAACTAAATGTTAGAAATTGCACACTTTATCGATAAAAGTGTTACTTTTGTATTGATATTCGGGAGACTTAATTGCCTCTCTTTACTTTAAGTTTAATTAAAAAAAAGTTTTTATGACTTTAAAGAAAAACATTCTGGCATTACGACAAAAAAAGGCAATTGTTGAAAAAGGCGGCGGTGACAAGGCCATTGAAAAACAAGTAGCTATGGGTAAAATGACTGCCCGTGATCGTATTCTTGCATTGTTAGACCCCGATTCATTTCACGAATATGATTTGTTCGTTGAACATGAAGAACGTAATTTTGGTATGGCAAGCAAAGCATTAGCAGGAGACGGTGTCATCACCGGAACAGGCACAATGAATGGTGCTCCGATTTGTATCTATGCACAGGATTTTACGGTAATGGGCGGTTCACTGGGACTGAAACATGCACGTAAGATTACCAAAATTATGGATCATGCCCTGAAAATGAAAATGCCTTGTATCGGGATTAACGATTCAGGTGGTGCCCGTATTCAGGAAGGTATTGGTGCCCTGGCAGGTTATGGCGAAATTTTCTACCGCAATACCATCGCTTCAGGCGTTATCCCTCAGATCTCAGTTATATTAGGCCCTTGTGCCGGTGGTGCCGTTTATTCTCCCGCCCTTACCGACTTTGTTTTTGTGGTTGAAAATATCTCCAAGATGTTTATCACCGGACCAAACGTGATCGAAACAGTGTTGGGTGAAAAAATATCCCAGGAAGATTTAGGCGGTGCACGCGTTCATGCCGAAATCACAGGGAATGCCCATTTCTATGCCTTAAGCGAACTGGAATGTTTTCAGCAGATTAAGGATCTGGTAAACTTAATACCTCACAGCAATCTCGTAAAGGCAGTCGCTATCGAACCAAAGGAACCAACATCGACTAAAAATATCGAGAACATTATTCCTTCCGATCCAAAACAACCTTATGATGTACGTGATGTGATCCTGGCTTTGGCCGATGATTCCAAATTCCTTGAAGTCCATGAGCTTTGGGCAGCCAATATCGTGATCGGTTTCGGACGTATGAACGGCGAAACTATTGGATTCGTTGCCAACCAGCCTATGTATCTTGCCGGTGTACTCGATTGTGATGCCTCCGATAAAGCGGCCCGTTTCATCCGTTACTGCGATGCTTTCAACATTCCGATTGTAACCCTCGAAGATATGCCAGGTTATTTACCGGGTGTCGATCAGGAACATGCAGGGGTCATTCGTCACGGTGCCAAAATGCTGTACGCCTATTCCGAAGCAACTGTTCCAAAGATTACCGTTATCCTGCGTAAAGCCTATGGTGGTGGATACATTGCCATGAACTCACGACATCTGGGTGCCGACTTCATGTTTGCATGGCCAAGTGCCGAAATTGCCGTTATGGGACCCGAAGGAGCCGCCAACATTATTTTCCGCAAGGAAATTATGGAAGCCGAAGATGAGGACGCCACGCGTCAACAAAAAGTACAGGAATATATCGAGAAATTTGCCAATCCTTATGTGGCCGCCTCTAAAGGATATATTGATGCTGTCATCGAACCTTATGAAACCCGCGAACTACTTTTACATGCGTTGAAAGTATCCAAAAATAAAGACGATTACCGTCCTGCAAAAAAACACGGTATACCACCATTTTAATTTACAATTTATCAAAGAACATCTTTCGTTTAGTTTATAGTTTATAGTAAATGTAAATGGTAAATAGAAAATGAAAAATAGGAAATGAAATATAGTAAATAATGAAATAAATAAATATGGAAACGGAAAAACCAGAATATGTAGATTTTGCGGTAACAGCACGTAAATACAAAACTCTTTTAACGAAAAAATTTCAGAACAGGAAACCCTGGGTTGATCCAAGTATGTATGATATTCAATCGATCATACCGGGAACAATACTTAGCATCTTTGTGAAAGAAGGTGATCTGGTAGAGGAAGGATCACCACTTCTTACACTTGAGGCAATGAAAATGATTAACAGGATTGAGATGCCTTTTACAGCACGAATTAAAAAGATAAATGTTGTTGTCGGCGTTCGCATTCCTAAAGACTCATTGATGATTGAGTTGGAAGCAGTAACTGAAGAATAAAATTTTATATATAGTATTAAAAACGGTTGATCTTGAAAAGGATTGACCGTTTTTTTTTAGGAATGAGAAATGAGGAATGAGGAATGAGGTAAGAGGTAAGAGGAATGAGGAATGAGGTAAGAGGTAAGAGGTAAGGGGTAAGGAGGTAAGGAGTAAGAGGTAAGAGGTAAGAGGTAAGAGGTAAAAGGTAAGAGGTAAGAGGTGTTCACTTCTGCAAACCCTTCAAAACCGGGTGAAGCCCTCACTTCTTTTAGGAATTAGGAATGAGGAATTAGGAATGAGGAATGAGGAGTAAGAAGTAAGAAGTAAGAAGTAAGAGGGTTTAACTTCTGCAAACCTTCAAAGACGGAACACGGAACACAAAACGCAGAACGCAGAACCCAGAACGCAGACACGGAACACAGAACTTTTCAAACTTTTCAAACTTCAAACTTCAAACTCTTTATCACCTCTGTGAATTCATTTTCGAAATTAGGAGTAAACACATTTTTCCCCAGTTGCTTTTCTATTTTTGTTATTTTCCAGAATTTACCTTCTGATATTTCTCCGGGATCAGGCTGTATTTCTCCATCATAAATAGTGTAATAACTATGAACGAGTTCAGCTTCGCGGTCTGAAACAAATTTATACCGTTTTAGAAAAACAGGCTTAAAATCAATAATTCCAAGCTCTTCCCAGACTTCTCTTCGTAAAGCACTCTCAATTTCTTCTCCAAAATCAACATGCCCACCCACAGAAGTATCCCATTTCCCTGGTTGTATATCTTTGTTTGATGCCCTCTTTTGTAAGTATAACAGGCCTTTTGAGTTAAACACATGCAGGTGTATGACAGGGTGAAGTAAAAATGACCCTGAATGGCATTCTTTACGGGTCGCTTTGCCAATGACATCGCCTTGTTCTGTTACTATCGGAAAATATTCAACTTCAGCCATATTATTAATTACGAATTATACGAATTATAACGATTAAAACGAATGATTGTTATGAAATTTTCAAATGATTTGCAAATAATAAAAAGTTTGAAGAGTTTGAAGGGTTTGAAGGGTTTGAAGAGTTTGAAGGGTTTGAAAGGTTTGAAGGGTTTGAAAGGTTCCGGTAACCATGGATGTCGCCCTCCCACTTCTTGTCCTGACTGAAACGATACAAAATCAGATGTGGGAGTGCGACTAAATGGTAAGAGGAACATCTTCTCACTAATTAGTCGCACTCCCACTCCTTATACACAATGTTTCTGCAAACAAAGCCAAGTGGGAGGGCGACATCCAGGCAGTTGCATCCCACTCTTGACAGTCGCCCTCCCACTTCTTGTCCTGACTGAAACGATACAAATTAAGATGTGGGAGTGCGACTAAAAGGTAAGAGGTAAAGTTTCTAAAGTCGCCCTCCCACATCTAAGATTCAGGGTTTCTGTGCAAACAAAACCAAGTGGGAGGGCGACATCCAGGCAGTTCAACCCTTTAGTCGCACTCCCACTTCGTATACACAATGTCTCTGCAAACAAAACCAAGTGGGAGGGCGACATCCAGGCAGTTGCATCCCACTCTTGGCAGTCGCCCTCCCACTTCTTGTCCTGACTGAAACGATTCAAAATAAGATGTTTGTTTTTGCAAACAAAACCAAGTGGGAGGACGACATCAAAGCAATTGTATCACAGTGGATGCTACATTCCAGCGTCTAACCGTTTCTTTTACGGTTTGACGCATTGTTTACTAATCGACATAGCTTGATTAACAATACTAATCTCCGCCATTACTTTCAACTCTTTGAAGGGAAAATCTATTTCAATTTTTTAATCCGGTCGACTTAGAGGAACTATAGAGGAACTATAGAGGAACCTGAGAGAATTTATGTATAATTCTGAAATGGGTTTACAATAGAATAAAAAAAAATTGTCTTTAATTTCCTTTTTTTTTTTACTTACTGGTGTGCTATTTGGGTCTCGCGATTTCCATATCGCGAATAAAAACCTCAAAACGCACGAAACAAACCTCAAAAAGTACGAAGTACTTTTGAGCGTTTTCCTGTTGAAGAATAAAACGTTTTTGTGTCTTAATGAGGAATGAGGAGCGAGTTGGAGGGCGACATTTAACCGGAATGTCTCTTACTTCATTTGAAAGGTTCTGCGATCTACAAGGGTTGTAGGAGTGATTGTGGTTTAAATTTGTTGATGCTGACATATCTTCGACGATGTCAGGTCTTTTAAGATTCCAGATCTGTGATGAACAGGCAGAACCTGTCATCGTGCCTGCACATGACAGCGTTAAAGAAATAAATGTGGTTTTAATCTATTGACGCTGACATGTCTTCGACGATGTTTGGTCTTTTATATGTAAAAAACAGATGAACTTCTAAAACAGTTAAATAAACATATCTTTAGTTTTTTCAAAGACAAAGATGACATTTATTTGGACATTAAAAGGATACTCATATTAAATAATAGGTATAGGTGCTTATACCGCACATTTTTATCATCAATTGACTCCTGCTTTAGCTGGAGGATTTGAAATTAAATAGTGATTAAGGCTTTAGCCAAATTCATATCAACTGATATTAAACAGATTGAGAAATAATTCATTTGGCTAAAGCCAATATTTAATGCCAAATCATCCTCCAGCTAAAGCTGGAGTCAATTGAAAATTAGGATCAATAGCCGGTAGTATTTGATAGAAAAATCCGGTTTCCGCGATTTTTTTCGAAATGTTTCAAAATTCCTTTTACATTTATTCCGGGAAAAAAAATAAATAAATTAGAAATTAAACAGAAATAAAGTGATAATAAAACTCTATATAGGGTTTTATCATTACTTTATTTGTACTTTATTATCTCTTTATTATTACTTTAATCCGAAAAAAATGTCATAAAAATTTTAAATAATTTTGAAAAAAAAATGACTGTGGAATTTTTTTTTGCTGACATTTTTTTAAATGAGGAATGAGGAGTGAGGAATGAGGAATGAGGAATGAGGAATGAGGAGTGAGGAATGAGGAATGAGGAGTGAGGAATGAGGAATGAGGAATGAGGAATGAGGAACGAGGAATGAGAAGTGAGGAATGAGAAGTAAGTAAGAGTTAAGAGGCAAATGGAGGAACTTTAAGAATAAACATAAAATAAAAAAACTGATGGTCAATGGCTTTCCCCCTCTCCCGATAGCTATCGGGATTGGGAGAGGGGGTAGGGGGAGAGGTCGATGTTTCAATGAAGTAAGAAGTAAAAAGTAAAAGTGTAAACAAATTTCAGAACGGTACAAAGTAAAACAATTGAGACTTATAGTGAAACCCTCACTTCATGACTTTCAGGGAAGATCACTTATTGACTGATTTTGTGCTATTTACTCTGGCAGGAGTGAGGGTTTCACTTCTACAACATCTATTATTTCAACTTTATCAGATTAAAAAATTAACCATCCCGATAGCCCCGATAGCTATCGGGGGGGAACACAATAATTAACAATAGTTAGACTGCATTCAAACATCTTGTTGGGCTTAAATTCTTAAAATACCGTTAGGTATTTATCTATTGTGTTCTTTTTTTTTATTTTTTTTTGTGTCCTATTGTGGTTATGTATTTGATTTTGTGAATTATGTGTTTATGTACTTTGACTTTTTTTGTGTTTTCTATTGTGTTTTCTATTGTGTTATACGAAATAACTAATGTGGTTAATATTTTTTGTTGGTTTTTATTTTAGTAAAGAAGAATTATACATACAAATTGAAATCCTGATTTTGCAATTTATT
>Ga0302269_1000847_pt1 | contig 16449 bp, 18 predicted proteins | sample III_Bog_E2_2_FD_194560 | JGI IMG/M metagenome (GOLD analysis project Ga0302269, IMG submission 194560) | Peat permafrost microbial communities from Stordalen Mire near Abisko, Sweden - III_Bog_E2_2 | ecosystem: Environmental > Terrestrial > Soil > Wetlands > Peat | place: Sweden: Abisko...
CGGAAAGTGACCTTAGCTAGCGTGTCGCGTCCTACGGCCTCGGTCCGGAAGGGCCCAGCAGGAGAAATGCGAGGACTAAACATCCAATCGCTCCACCCAAATGGAGAGGCAAATATTCCATAGGGGCTGGGCTGTTGCGCAGTACCACAAGAGCGTCACCGGCAGGGATGATTGTACCGCATAGGAGGCAAAGCCCCACCGCACGACGGTCGCGAAGCAGCGTGAAAGCTAAAGTAAGGCACCCGTAAGCTAAATCACGAAGGGCTGCTGAGCTGATCCATGCGTTTTCCAATCCTCCAGAAGTAGGCACGCCGTAGGCCTTCGCGGCACCTTCATGATCGACGGAAAATACGATCCCCATGGCGATAAGCAGGAGACTCCCGGCGAGCGTTATCCAAAACATCGTCGGTCCTAACCGGGAGGGGTCGTGGTTCATGACTGCACCAACCTACCATTGCGGAGCGTTTTGTCTCAACTCCAGCACCAATATTTGCCGTCGTTCCTAATAACAGGTCGATCGATTCCAGCTTGTAACGGTCGAAGAAGTTACTAGTTTGCCGTTATGGCCACCTCGTTCATTAACGTCAAAGCACTCACGAAGCGCATCGCAGAAGTTCGGCAGGAACTAGCGGACCTCCTCCACCTAGAGACCTTCGCCGCTCATAGCTCTTCTAAAAAGCACGGCCGGCCCAAAAAGATTCACAAAAAGATTCAAGGCGGAGACGTCGTCAACAACGGCAAGCCTGCCGTAAAAATTGGCCGTAAGTCTAAGAAGCGCGGTGCACTTGGCGCAGGCATTCTCAAGTATCTTTCTACCAAGGGCAAAAGCGGCGCCCACATCAAAGACATCGCTACTCATGTCGGCAGCAAGCCCGCCAACGTCACAGCCTGGACCTACACGACAGGCAAGGGCAAAGTTAAGCGAGTGAAGCCCGCCACATTCGCGATCATAGAGTAGATCAATCTCCTGATGCTTACGTTAAAGACTTTTGTTGTATTCGGGATCTTTTCCTTGGCTACTACCTTCGCCAACTGCCGCCCCACAACGTTCGACTGAGCCGGAGCGACCGGCGCCGGCAGCGAACACGCCAGGATGGCTGATTTCGAGGAGGCTTGGTCCCCCTTGCGTGCCTTTCCGGCCGGGATCGTCTGCCACGGCTCGTCCGGTCTTCTCTAATCTCTTTTCATTCTGCTCGGTCTCGGCTGGAAGCCAATCCGTGCACGGCTTGGCCCCGGTCATGGAAAACACAGCGCATAACCATCACATGCGATGGCAACAAAAGCCCTGTGCTCCTGTGCTTAGGCCTCTACTTTGGCTCCCCAATCCGCAGGAAGCAGGTAACTAAAGTGGGTCTTTGCCAAGAAAATCTCGTTCTCGCCCAAGGAGGTGACGTTCTCCACCAGCCATGCTTTGGCTTTGGCTCGTGCATCGTTGCGGGTGTAACCAGAACTTTCTTCGACCTCTCGAATCAGACGTTTGAGAACACTCGAAGGTGGTCCACCTTTAGCAACTCCGGGATCGATTGCGTTTTTTTGCAGAAAATTTGAGAGGAGTAACGCCATCACTACCCCAACAGTAATAGAAATGGAAAAATCGACTGGTTGCGTGTCAGAGGTACCCGGCGTTGATGTATGTGGAGATTGACCGACCGGTGAATTCGGGTTGGGGGTCGATACAGGATTTGAAGTTCCAGCCGCACCATCGACAGGGGATTTTCCCGGAGCATGCCAAAGGAGAACTGCGGCAATCAAGCCGCTGTAGATTAGACTTTGAAATAATTTCATGACGATCCTGGGAGGAGATTAGGAAAGCCGAGGCTGGGGCCGTGGTTGTGTGCGCGACTAACGCAGAGGGAAGCCGAGCTTGTGCAAATCTTCGGCAAGGTGGTCGCGGCCCGTTAGCAACTGGATCCGGGCCGCCGCCTGGCGGCTCCAATCAATCACTTCGAGGTTTTGCTCTGCCTGGAATTTACGCATGAGCACGTCGTACTCGGCTACGGCGGCCGGAATGGCTGCTGACGAATATTGTTCGCGATGCAGAATCGCGGCTTGGGGAAGCCGCGGTTTGATTTCGGTCACGATTGACGGGTCGGGAAAACCGACCGTAAGGCCGAAGACGGGAAATGCCTTGCTCGGAAGGCCAAGTTCGGCGGCAACCTTTTCGGTATTGCTGCGGATCGCTCCGATGTAGACACCCCCCAGTCCAAGCGATTCGAGCGCGATGAAGGCGTTTTGTGCCGCCAGGGTCGCATCGACAACGGCCATGACCAAGTATTCGAGGTAATTCAGGCTTTCAGTGGAGGTCTTGTTCCTCTCGGCAATCGATTCCAAAAGCGAAAGATCCGCCACCCACACGAGGAACAGTGGCGCTTCAACGATGTGCTTTTGAGAACCAGCCAGGACCGAAAGCCGCGCCTTTCGCGCAGGATCTTCGACGGCGATGACGCTCCAAGTCTGTAAGTTTGACGACGTGGACGCTGATTGCGCGCTGGCGACCAATGTTTCAATGGTCCCCGACGGAAGCGCCTTAGGTAAATAGCTCCTCACCGAACGGTGGGAAAGCAGGAGAGAAATCGTTTCGTCCCAAGGTTCGGACGGTTCGTTTGCGGCAGAGCGATAGCGTTCTTGAAGAAGTATGGAAGAGTCGGGAAACATGGATGAGTTTTTCATGAATAGATGAATTTGAGTTCGATCGTGTCTTTGCTTTGGTGACCGTGCTGCGTTTTAAATCACGATGCGGGTGAGCGTGCTGACTCCTAAAGTCGCTTTTGCGGATAGGCGCAGTTCGGCGAGACCACAGCTTGATCCCGATTCCTCATAAGCAACTCAGCCGGTCGATTTCTTTCTCAGCCGACAAGCTCTTGGAATGATCATTATCACGGCCTTTTTCAAGAGCGAGTTCGGTGCCGTCGTTGTCAGGGTTCAGGGATGGATAGTCGGTATATCCATGTGGTCCTTTTCCGTAGAACGTTGAGGAGTCAGGCAGGTTTAGCGGGCTACTTTCCAGAAAGCGACGTGGTAGATCAGGATTGGCAATGAACAACTGCCCGTATGCAACCGCATCAGCCTCTCCGGCGCTAAGCACCTCTTCGCCCGACTCCTGGGTGAACAGTTCATTCGCGATGTAAATGCCACCGAAGAGCTTTTTTAGCTCAGGGCCAAGCCAGGTTTTGGAGCGAGGCTCACGCGCGCAGATGAAAGCTATCTTTCGATGGCGAGCCTCAGATGCAACGTAGCTATAGGTTGCAAGGGGATCTGCGTCGCTGACGTCGTGCATGTCGTCGCAGGGTGAAAGGTGTAGCCCCACACGCCCCTTACCCAAGACGCCAATAGCAGCGTCCACAACTTGAAGCAGCAGCCTCGCTCGATTCTCAATTGAGCCCCCGTAGCTGTCTGTTCGATGATTGACGTCGCTGTGAAGGAACTGATCGAGCAGGTAGCCGTTGGCCCCATGTATCTCAACGCCGTCAAAGCCGGCCGAGACGGCATTTTTCGCGCCGACCCTGTACTCCTCAATTATCCCAAGGATTTCATCGTACTCTAGTGCACGTGGGGTGACATACGGCTTTTCTGGACGAAGGAGACTAACATGCCCTTTAGGCGCGATAGCGCTCGGAGCGACGGGAAGACGTCCGTCGAGGTATACGGGATCCGAAATCCGGCCGACATGCCACAACTGCAAAACGATGCGGCCATCCTCTTCGTGGACCGCCCCCGTAATTAACTTCCACCCTTCGATCTGATCCGTCGACCAAATGCCAGGAGTATCCGGATACCCCACACCCATGGGCGAGACCGAGGTTGCTTCGCTGATGATCATGCCGGCGGTCGAGCGTTGCCGGTAGTATTCCGCCATCATTTCGTTGGGAATCCTGCATGCGCTGGCTCGACAGCGAGTAAGAGGAGACATCACCATGCGGTTGGATAAGTCCCATTCGCCAACACGGACAGGGTCAAATAAAGTGGGCATAATCTTGATTACTGGAGCTGGCGGAGGAATTTTCCTACCAGTTAGACTTCGCGGCGAGGGCAGACCGTTTCCATTATCGACCTCGCCCTTGCACAAGTGTCGAACACATCGAGGACTACAACAATGGGGTTATCACCCCATGGCGCTCTACGTTGCCGGTATGCAGGATCATGTTTGAATATGACCTCCACTCTCGCTTCCCTTCCACCAGCACCCCTGAACTCCACGACCAAGCTGAAGGCTGGCGGTTACCGGAGCGTCAATCCATACGATGGCAAAACTTCCAAGACCTTCGAGGAACTGAGCGACGCACAGCTCGAAGCCGCAATTAAAACCGCCGCGACTTGCTTTGATAGCTGGCGGAATGAATCCTTCGGCAACCGCGCAACCATCGTCGCGAAAGCCGCTACGCTCATGCGGGAGCGCACTGATGAATTGGCCCAACTGGTGACGCTGGAAATGGGCAAGCTCGTCGGAGAGTCGCAGGGCGAAGTCGCGTTGAGCGCGGACATCCTTGATTACTACGCTAAGAACGCGGAACGCTTTCTTGCGACGGACAACCTACAACCAAGTTCGGGCGAAGCGGAAATTGTCAGCACACCTTTCGGGGTTCTATTTGGCGTTCAGCCGTGGAATTTTCCATACTACCAGCTCGCGCGCTTTGCTGCGCCTAATCTTATGGCGGGCAATGTTGTTATGGTGAAACACGCGGGCTGCGTGCCTCAATGCGCGATCGCGTTTGAAAAGTTGTGGCGCGATGCGGGTGCACCGGTCGGGACATATACTAACTTGCTGATTTCGCACGATCAAGTGAGCCGCGTGATCGATGATCCGCGAATCAAGGGCGTCGCGCTGACTGGTAGCGTCGAGGCCGGAAAAAGCGTGGCGGCGCGGGCTGGTCAAAACCTCAAAAAGTCCACTATGGAACTGGGCGGCAGTGACGCCTTCATTGTGCTCGACGATGCTGATCTCGACAAAACGGTCAAATGGGCGGTATGGGCCAAGATGAACAACACCGGCCAATGCTGCGTCGCGGGCAAGCGATTCATCGTCGTGGAGGCGTTGGCTGACAAGTTCCTGGAAAACTTTCAAGCAGCCCTCACTGCACTCAAGCCGGGCGATCCTATGAACGAGGCGACGACGCTGGGACCGCTTTCCACTGAAGCGGCGCTGGTGCAACTGCTAGGTCAAATTAAAGGGGCCGTCGCCCAAGGTGCCAAGCTGGTGATGGGCGGCAACCGGATGAATCGCCCCGGTTCATTCATGGAGCCGACGATTCTCACGAACATCAAGCCCGCCAACCCTGCTTATCGCGAAGAATTCTTCGGCCCGGTCGCATTGTTCTTCCGAGTGAAGGACGAAGAAGAGGCCATCGCGCTCGCGAACGATTCGGACTTTGGACTAGGCGGCTCCATCTTCACTAAAGATGTTGCGCGCGGTAAGCGCGTCGCGAATCGCATAGACACCGGAATGGTTTTTATCAATCACCCGACTTGGACGACGGCAGATTTGCCATTCGGCGGCATTAAGAACTCCGGATACGGACGTGAACTTTCCAGCCTGGGTATTCAGGAATTCGTGAATAAAAAACTCGTGCGAGTCGCTTCTATTGATGATGCCGCCTGAAATGGTTCGGTGTGGACCGAGTGGTGTTCGACTCCGACTTCGGCCCGGTGCCATACCGCATCGAGGAGCATGTGCGGATCGTCGAGGAAGTTCTTCCGAGTTCTGCAGACCGGGAACTGGTGTTCTGGAAGACAAGCAACAGACTCTTCCGCCTGGGGCTAGCCGAGGGCGATCCGGTGACAAAAGACTTGAGACTTAGTTCCCAAGACCGCAGCTCACCAAACCCGGCGTTGGCCGCTTAGAGTTTTATCCGACGGCCTGTAAGTGGTCGCCCGTCGTGCGATATGGGGTAAGCACCCCATAGACGGTTCCTTAGTTGAGTCCAGCTTGTCTTTGTGGCCGCCCCATCGCCGAAGTGATCTCCCGCCAAGGAAGCCAATACGTTCTGTCGCAATGAAACGCACCCGTCGTCCAGCTTCCAAAATTGAAAAACCAATTCCTGATTTTTCGAGGCGTCCCCACCGCGTTCATCTGGAGCAGGTTGTTGAAGTCACAGGATTCAGCAAACTTAAGCTCCGCCCCATCCGGCTCGATGACGAGAGCAAGATGGTCGAGTTCCATCGCTGCATATCCCCCAAGAGCGTTGTCTTGCGGTATTTCGGATATCTCGGGCTCGACAGACGCACCTCCCACGAGCGACTCGTTCGGGTTTGCACCAATACGTCCGAGGTTTACTCCGTAGTCATCGAACAACCTGCCCATCCTCGAAGGGCGGTGGCCATACTTGCCGTGGGACGATTGATCAAAACTCCGGAACCGTATGTCGCCATGTTCGACATGCTGATCGGGGACGAGGATAATATCCCAAAATTAGGCGCGATTCTTCTCAATCGGCTTATCAGTTTGGGGCGCGCTTTTCACTTTCAAATACTGGCTGGCAAATTTCTGGGCATAGACAAAGATGCCATCAACCTTTGCCGAAGCCTCGACTTTGCGGTGCAAGACATAAACGAAGAAGGTGTCGTCCAAGCCTTGATTAGATTATAGCCGATAAGACCTACTCACGTTATCTACTAACCTCTGAAAATGTCGAACGGCTCAATTTTTAGGACTTTGCGCACCCCGATGTAGCTGGAAAGACCGGCGATAATCAAGACCATGACAAACGCCAGTCCGAGATTCCAATAGACGATCGTGGCCGCGTAGTTGGGGATCCAAAGGCGGGCCATCGAAATCACGAGAGTCACCAGCCCTACGCCCAAGCCGTAACCGACCAAAGCGGTAAGTAACGCCATGAAGAGGATCATGTAAACCAATTCGCTTCCCTTGGCTCCAATTGCCTTCAACGCACCGAATCTTTCGAGGTTTTCGATGATAAACGTGTAGAAGGTCTGACCTGAAATCGAAAGTCCGACCACGAAAGCGATAACGGTCATCATCAGTATGGTGATGCCGACGCCAGTCTGAAAAATATAAAAATGGGCGATTCGGTTGTTGAATTCATCCTTGGTTAAGGCTGTATACCCGAGCTTGGCCACTTGTCTTTTTATCCCAGCCACTGCGTCGGCATTCTTCGGCTGCACGAGAAGATAGGATATGGTGAAACGGGAATTGGGAATGTCTTCAATGGCACGATTGTAGGTGGTATAAAGAGTCGGCACTCCGTTTAATCCGTTCGAGACCACCCGGGCGATGCCCACGATTACGACGCGATGATCGTTAAGCTCGAATGTGCTTCCAATGGACGGATTTTCCAGCTTTGAGAACTCCGTATCATCGACCACAACGTAGGAATCGTCGTTGTAGATGTCGTGAATATCGCCTTTCTCGAGTTCCGGCCTGCCAAAGAGACTGTCGTCGTCCAGGCCGACGATATTGGCTGATTGATACGTGCCGTCAGCAAGCTTGAGCTGTGCGCCACCAATATAAATCGGCACCGCGAAGCTTACGCCATCCATGCTCCGAACCGCGTCTTCAAGAAAGTTCGGCAACGGGAAAGGACTTGCGGGAACATTAACTGCCGGGTCCATGATCCAGAGCGCCGCGTTGACATTTGTTACCGTCGAGTACGCACGATTAAGAATGCCGGCAAATATCGCGGTCATTTGCATCATCAGGAAGACCGCGAAAGTGATTCCGATCAACAAGGCAGAGAACTTTGCCTTGTCGTTGACGAGCAGCTTAAATCCTATCCGCAGGATGCCAAGGTGCTTCACGGCGATTTCCGGGTCGCCGGGGGATCAGGCTCATCTGTGCTCGAATCCACAATGGGTACGCTTGGTGGAACTGGATGGGAGGTCACGGCTTGCGCGTTTGAAACCACTTGAGGACTTGGCTTGTTTGTGACGCTGCTCTGACTGATATAGACATCGACCTCTTGCCCCGGGTAGACAGGGAGATCCCTTTTCTGGAATCGGAAGATCACTGGAAGCACCCGTAGATCAACTTGCTCCTGCCGTTCGTCCGAAAGTTCGATTTTGGGTGAGACGTAGGGTTGCACCCTCACAAATTCCAAGGGAATTTTTGTGTCGGAGCCACGAATCGACATCTGAGCCTGCATGTGATCTTGAGGAGGCAGCCGGGAGACCAGGATCTCGTCGACGTAACAGCGGACTGCCAGGTAATTTTGAGGGGTTCCCATGACCACGAGAGGGTCAGATCCTTGGGTGTAGGTATCATAGGCACCATGGGAGGAAACATAGCTCCCGACCGTCGCGTTTAGGGATAACACCACTCCGTCCCGATTCGCTTTCACGGTGTATTTGACCAAGAGGGCATTGGCCGCATCGTAGGCCTGTTTCAGCCCGGCGTACTGCTTCTGCTGATTGGCAATATCGTAACTCCAAGCGCCGGCCTTGGTGAGATCATTTTGCCTGCTTGCAAGATCGACGGCAGCCTGGGCTTGAACGACTGCATCCTTGTCGGTATCCAATTCATCCTGACTGATCGCCGTTGGAGCGACGAGATGGATTGCATGCCGTTTCGCGTAGGTGTCCGTGGCGACCTTGAGGTTGGATGTTGCAACTTCTACCTGGGCTTCGGTAATGGCCAAGCTCTCCGGGCGTGGTTGCGCTTTAAGTTCCATGAGGGCGGAAAGAGCGGCTTCCGCCTGCAAACGGAGCTGCTCGGTCGTCGCCTTCTGCACCGATTCGTCGATGCACAAGAGCGGGTCTCCCGCCAAAACCTGTTGTCCCTCATGCACCAGCACCTGCGTGACGGGACCCGCAACTTCGGGATAAATATTGATGTCGGAACCGCTCAGTTGGTCGCTTTCGATGATGCCATTGGCAAAAATGGACGTCGCGTAAGGGCTGGTCACCGGTTTAAACACGGGTGGTTGGGAAGCCCTTTGCAAACCAAAAACATAGGCGGCGATCAATCCGGCGATCACTCCGAGAATGGAGATTCCAAAAATGATTTTGTTTCTCATTCGGTGCTCGTTTCCATGTTTTTGTCCGTAATCTTCCCGTCTTCCATGTAAACGATCCGATCCGCATACTCGTTGATGCGGTTATCATGGGTGACAATCAGGATGCAGCGATGCGCGTTGAGGATCTTCTCTTTGACGAAGGCGACGATCCTTTTCCCTGTCTCACCGTCCAATGAGGCGGTGGGCTCGTCGAGAATCAAAATATCGGGGCTACTGACAATCGCGCGGGCAATGGCCACACGCTGTTGTTCGCCGCCGGAAAGCTTGACCGGCAAGATTTCCGCCTTGCCTTTGAGTCCGACGATATCGAGGTACTTTTTTGCCTCGGCAATGGATTCATTCCAATCGCGGTGCTTAAGAATCAGCGGAATGGCGATGTTCTCCGCTGTGGTCAGTCTTGGAAACAGATGATAGTCCTGAAAGACGAAGCCGATGGTATTCAGCCGAAAGTCGGCAAGCTGATCATTCGTTAGAGTCCAGATATCGGCTCCTTTCACCATTACCTTGCCTTTGTTGGGACGCAGGATGCCCGAAATCATGCTCAGCATCGTGGTCTTACCGCTACCTGAGGGGCCCACGATGAAAAGCATTTCGCCGAAGTGGGCCACGAACGTGACGTCATTAACGGCGGTCGTCTTGCTTTCTCCCTCGCCGAACCATTTGGTCAAACCGCTGGCAGAAACGGCTTCAGTATTATTTGATGCTACTGCTGACGTGGGCTTGCGTGGATCCGTGACGGTTGCGGATGTGGAGGCGCTCACTTTATGGTGCGGCGGGGCGCGGTTGCAGAACGTGATCGGCACTGGGCTTCTGGGCGATCAGTACCGGATCGGTCTGGGCCGAAGTCCACGTGTCGTTGGGCGCATAAGCAGTAACGTCTTTGGCAATATCGAAGGTCGAGGGGCCGAGATTCTTTTGATAAACCTTACCTTGTTGATTGACGATGAAGGTCATGACTCCCGTATTGCCCCACTCCGCCGGCCATGCGATGAGCGCAAATCCCGCTATCATTCGCCCATTGATGATATAGTCATAAGCACCGCCGGGCGCGTGTCTGCCCTGGCTTGTCAGGATTTTAAAATAGTAACCGTGATAGGGTGCCTGCTCGTCGTTGAGTATCTTGGCGGTGTGATGATAACCTTCACCGTGCGCTTGGGCGATCAACGGCCCTAACGGACTTATCTCCTCACCGGGCTGTGAGTGCCAATACAGTCCGTCGTGTTTGTCGGGTGTACTGTGGAGAGACTGCGCGTAAGCCAGAACGCCGTCCCCCATGCGATCCTCGCTGGCATACTCTCTTTGCGCCGCCACATAGGCGGTGCTGACTTCAATCGCGCCCATTTCATCGCGACCGATGCGCCGGGCAAGAATCTCTTGGCTACCAGCGGCGGTGTCGAAAAACCACTTGCCGTCCTGCTTCACCAACGGAATGGGAAAAGGCCATGCATCGGAGCCAATGTCCAAGGTTGCGTTGGAATCACTATTATTGACCAACGTCGTCTTCTCGTCGAGGTGCTGGATAAATCGGTCGGACTCCTCGGTCGCTTGTACAAGGTCGGGCGAAACCAAGTCATGTACGGTCGATCCGAAGATCGCGTGCATTGCGTTGACATCATGAGTTCTTGCCGCAAGAACCAGGGCGTTGACGGCATCTTGGGCTGTCGCGAACTTCTGTTCGTCTGCAGCCAATGCGTGAATCGGCAACACCAACACCAAAAAAGCAATAATTGGCGCAGAGGAGCGAATCCCGCATAACTTTAAAAAAGAGCAGGACTTTATTAACAGCGGTATTTGTATGGGATTCATTTGGTCAAAGGATTCAGTGTTTCGGCAGGAACGAGACTTATCTGTGTCCACCTCCACCACCGGCGTGACCACCACCACCGCTGGCATGGCTGGCCCCACTGCCTGAAAATGCTGGTCGAGAGGCCGGTGCCGAATGGAAGACTGCTTGAGGGCGCGAAGCGGGCGCTGAAGGAGCGAACGCGCGCATACTCTGCTGGCCCCGGTCGCTATAAGTTCTGGTGTCACGCGCGCTCTGGTCGCCAATAAGTGCTCCATTGGCTTCTGGCCGACTGATGAAGCCGTCATTCGCTGCTGGAGCTGTTGCAGGACGGGAAAGCGTATTCGACCGAGAGTCTAGTGCCGGGGCTTGCTGGGCTTGTTCCTGCCGGGTCACCGCCGGTGATGGCGCTTCCTGCGCCCAGCCTCGGTCGCCACGATAAGCAGCGGTCGCATTCGCCCGACTGCTGTGATGCCACGCTGACGTATGGGACGAATTCCTTTGACCTCGCGATTGATGCCACCAGTTGGCGGGACGTGAATACCCTTGGTTCCAATAAATGAGATCGTCATTACCCCAATCAAAATCGTTATCCATCCAGTCGCCGATAGGAAAACCGATCCCGAAAGTGATAAAGGGCGAACCACTCACGCCTTGGTCACAGTAAACTTGGTCCGGCTGATAATCGGGCACGTACATTTCCTGGTCGTTGGCCGGCTCAATTTCAATGTCGTTGCCGTCCGTCGTCACGTCTTGCTGCGATGTCGTCTGCAAGTTGCCAAGGCTTGAGGCCGAGGCGCGCAGCCGTTGAATGGAAGCCATTACTGCTGACTGCTGATTGATAAAAGCCTGCCCGAGTGCGGTGGTCTCACTCAGGTTATCATCCATCCATTTCAGGACGCTGGGATACCGGGCTACTGCCTGGACGCTGGCGTCCCAGGGCTGCTGACTAATTTGGTTCGGGTCTCCACCGCCAGTCGTATATCGGTCGGCGAGCACAATTTGTGTGGGGAAGGTGGACGCTGGCAGAATTTCGGCAATGAGCGGGTCGGGATAGAGCGCGATTGGGCCCAGCATCTGATCAAGCTGTGCATCGGAGAGAGGCTGATTGGCCGGTGCCGGAGGCGGGACCGGATCTTGTGCTCGCATGGACACGGTCGTGCTGGTAAAAATGAACAGCAAAAGGCAGAGCTTAAAGATATTCCTCATCGACCCATTACCGTAAGCCAGAGGCTTGGTTCGGGGCTATGGGGTGTTGACCCCATGGGTAATGATCGCGCGCGTTGCAGATGTGACTGCTTCGACTTTTTGAAAATAGACTTCGACTCGGGGATGGTTATGGGCCAGGTAATGGCGCTGCATTCGAAAGACCGCTTTGGCGATCCCGTCGGGTCGAGAAGTTGCATGCCGTCAGAAGGGATTGGTCCTTCTCCTCCGGTTGATAGGAAATCGATTCCTAAAGCCGCGCGAATCCGGCACGAAAAATATCCGCGTGCTTTCTGGCAAACGCTTCCCAGGTCACAGGTTCCCTGCCGGTGATGCCTTGGAAATTATCGAAAATCTGGTCCGGGTGCGGAATCTTTCCCTCAGCATAGGCGAAATAATGGTGGTAGACGCAGTTCATGTAGGCCGGATCCGCCCCCGCTGCCAATACTTTGGCGAGGAACTCCCCGGGAGGCCGCGCATCGTATCTGAACGGCTTTCCGATCACCTCAGTTAGGATACGTGCAACGTCATCAAGTGATTGGGCGTCGTAGCCCATGCGATAGGTTTGGCCGTTGTGAAGCTCTGGGTGTTGCAGGCAAATGGCTGCCACCGCCGCCACGTCTTCGCAATCTACCCAACTAAGACGGGCCTTCCCAAAATATTGTTCAATGACGCCGTCCACCACGGTGGCTTTACCGCTGTAACCCAGGAGATTTTGCATGAATTGCTCCGGGCGGAGATGCGTGAAGGAAAATCCACGCCATTCAATATAGCGCTCAACGAGTTGATGCCACACCCAATGCGCTACGGTCGCCTCGTCATTTCCGCAGGCGCCAAGATGGACGATGTGCTGGACCTCGGATTTTGCCGCGATGTCAAGGAACACCTTGCTCTGTCTCAACATGTCGACCGTATAACCCGTCATGAGGAAGACCCGGTCGATCCCCTTTAGCGCCGGTGCAAACGACTCGATCTTGTCGAGGTCAAGTTCAACCAAAGGAACTCCGAGTTCCTTTCCCTTTGCCGCGCTCCGGACGGCGGCAACGACTTCAAGAGACGAATCGCTTCTCAGAATTTCCACAACTTTTCGACCGACCTGGCCGGTGGCTCCCGTGATCAGAATTCTCCTCGGCTTCATATTCTTACGGTCGTCTCCGACTGACGTAAATCGGCTGGTCGTCCGGCTCCCTTACTTCACGGGCGGTGGGAGGTGACCGCCGGCCTGTTCGAGTTCTGTCTCCTGGTGAGACCCATGAGCGCCTTCGCGAGCGGTTTTCTTCCCCGGCTGCGGAATGTGAGCAGCACCCTTGGCGAGATTCTCGCCATGTTTATTCTTCACTTGGATGACTTTTTTATCGTGGGCTACGTTTCTTGGATCAGACATCACCCAACGTAGTCCCTCTAAGGAGAATAGCTCAGACTGATTTTAACCAATATCTTTTGTTTGGCTTCGCAAGCCGGCCGAACTGCGGTAATCTAACCCGTGACAAAAGACGGAAAAACTCTCGAGTTAGTGCAACGGGCAGTCGCCCAACTGAAAAATCTCCCTCCGCCGTTTTCTGTAAACGATGCATCCTCAATCAAGGCGTACTACGCTATCTTTGACGGCCCGGTACGCTGGAAGCCAGGAATTCGAACTCCACAGGAACAAATCGTTCCGTCAAGAAAACCGAATCGCAGCTTTAAGATTCAAGAACGAGCTACGTCTTTCGCAACAGCACCCATGAATTGACTGAAGCGCCTCTTGGGAGTTGGGGTGCGTCCGCTGGGGACAGCGGACGCACGACCAAATTTATCACGTTTGATGCAAACCCAACTTGCTAGTCGTCTATTTCATCCGACCAGTCGATCTCGAGTCGATCATCCACGGACAAGACCCCCGCAGCGGCCCACGCGATGCGGACAGCTTCCTCGCGTTCGGAATAGTTGTAGACCGTACCGCGGAGGGTGACTTTGCCGCTAGAGGCCTCTACCTCAATGTCAGAATCGTACAACTGGGAGTTGCGGTCGAAGGCGCTTTTGATTTCCGCTACAATGTCTGACGATGATAGTTTCGGCTTGATCTTGATCAGGTTGGAAACGCCTTTGACCCCTGCCAAAGCGCGAACGGTACGTTCGGCTTCATCTTTCTCAAAATACCATTCCAGTTCACCATCCAGGGTAATCCAGCCTTCACTTACCGTAAGTTGAACTTTTCCGGTCGGAATGGAGGTGATCCATTTGATCTGATTCGCAGCACTGGTCGCAATGTCTGAGTCTGTTCGGACAAATGAATCCCAAAGCTTGACCGTGATTTCATCCGCAATCGCCGTTACACCGGCTACTCGTTTGGCTGCCCGAACCGCTTCCCATTTTTCTGCGTAGCTGGTAGCGCATCCGTTTAAGGTTACTGTTCCGTCTTTGACCAAAACGCCGATGTCGGTCACCTTTACACTTGGCTCGTATTTCAATTCCGCCAAGACATCGCTTTTGATTTCCGTATCGCTTTTTTCGAGGGTTGTTTTCATGGGTCGACTCTTTCTTTTTTTCAGGAAGTTGTTTGGAAGGCGTAGTCCTGAGGCTATTCCGAATGGGAAGGTTCGCCGGGTATCCGTTCAGGCGCCATGGGGTGTAAACCCCATAATCCTTACCGTCATCTGGCGGCGAGCATTCATTTGCTATCTCAGCGAATAACTCTGAAGCGCTAGCCGGACGTTCCAGAATGTCGGCTACCGGGTTTTAACGGCAAACGATGGGGCCGTTGGCGTTGCCGTCTATGTCCAGCACGCTGCAGACATTGCGGTAGTGCTCACCGACTTGATGATGCCGGTCATCGCAGGACAATCCATGATCCTGCGCTCCCTACAATTAATCCGTTGGTAAAAATCATCGTCACAAGGGGGCTTGACGCGAATGGCGCGGGAATGGCAGGAGACTCTGGTAAGCACTTTTTGCTCAAACCCTATACGGCAGCTCCGCAAGCCGCGCCTTTCGCTCGGGATCTTCGACAGCGATGACGCTCCAAGTGTGAAGTTTGACGGGGTGGACGCTGATTGTGCACTAGCCACTAATGCTTCGATGGTCCTCGATCGGTTGATCAGTCTGGGGCGAGCTTTTCAATTTCAAATACTGACAGGCAAATTTTTAGGCTTGGACAAAAACGCCATCAACCTTTGCTTAAGGTTGGACTTTACGGTTCAAAACTCGATTGAGGACGGCACAGTCCAAGTCTTGCTTAAATTATAAGCTGACAGCCATGCCAAAATCTCAGCGGCCCCATACCCGCGAATCCAGCAAGCAAAAGTTTAAATCACAGATGGGGTGAAGACCCCATATGATGGAAGGGGCACACGTGAAAGAATACGAGGTGCCCATCATGCCCGATCATCATGTCAAATGTTGACGGAGTGCGTTGTCTCAATGCCGACCGCATGCAGTTCGGACGGATAAGCAAGGTAAATGGATGGCGTCTCTCACCCCAGGGACGCCAGACAAAAGCGTTTAAAATGAATCAAGCCTCGAAGGAAATGCGCAAGTTTGCCAAACGCCTCATGGATCATGAGGCGTTCGAGAGCAGGTCATCAAAGACCATTAAGTCGGCGTTCCGGGTTTCTGACAAGCTTCGTCCGTATCTTTCAACACTGATGGGAACAGGCGGATTTCGAGCACTGTTATCACGCGCCCTGACACTAGCTGCGGAGGAGGTCTCCTGGCTGCGGAACGTGCAAGTAAACGCGGATGGTTCTTTGGGCGGTTTAGAGGAAGCCCACTCCAAAATGGGTTCCGATCAATTTTTTGAAGGTCGAGTCGTCCTCCTCGCGCAGTTACTTGGATTAATGGCTGCCTTCATTGGTGAGATTTTAACCCTGCGGTTGGTGCACGAAGTCTGGCCCACGGTTCCCCTGAACGATTTGGATTTTGAAAATAAAGGTAACAAATGAAAAAGCGAAACAAGACAAAAAAAATCATGTCGTCAAAGGAAGCCGTGAGAAAACCGGCTAAAGTCACGATCCGGAAGCTTCCAACGGGGATACGAGGGCTGGATGAAATTCTGGGCGGCGGACTAGCGGAATTTTCCTTCAACATCATCGGAGGGTCTCCCGGCTGCGGGAAAACTACGATGGCTCATCAAATTGTTTTCGCTAACGCAACGCCAGAAAAGCCTGCCCTCTATTTTACGGTCTTGGGAGAACCGGTCATCAAAATGCTGCGTTATCAGCAACAGTTCTCCTTCTTCGATGAATCCAAGCTGAACAAGGATATTCGGTTTATAAACCTTTCCGATGTCGCACTGGAAAAGGGCTTGACCGCCGTACTGGAAGAGATCATCAAGCAAGTCACGACGTATGATCCACGCATCGTGGTGCTGGATTCCTTTCGCACGTTAACTCGACAGGTGACAAGTGACGCCGCGGATGTGGAAGTTCAGGCTTTCGTCCACCGCCTCGCACAGTTTCTCACGAGTTGGCAAGCGACGACGATTCTGGTCGGTGAATACGTTGAGGAAGAGATTCG
>Ga0302269_1000853_pt1 | contig 16400 bp, 8 predicted proteins | sample III_Bog_E2_2_FD_194560 | JGI IMG/M metagenome (GOLD analysis project Ga0302269, IMG submission 194560) | Peat permafrost microbial communities from Stordalen Mire near Abisko, Sweden - III_Bog_E2_2 | ecosystem: Environmental > Terrestrial > Soil > Wetlands > Peat | place: Sweden: Abisko...
CCAAGGATTCTGAAGAAGAGAAGGGAGGGCCAGCTCCAGGCCAGTCCACAGCCAACTGCTGACATCACGTAGAGCAACGCCATGACGCGCAAACTATCCCTGCGACCCCATCGGTCAGCGGCTTGGCCGGCAAACGCGGCCCCAACTATTGTGCCCCAAAGGGCACTCGATACCGTCAGGCCGAGGGTTTGTGGAGAGAGCGAGAAAACATGTGAAAGGGCCCGAGTGGTGCCTGCGATGACGGCAGTGTCAAACCCGAACAAGAAGCCGCCGAGAGCAGCAACGATTGTGCTCCATGCCAACATCCCTGTGATTCCATGCAATCGTGCAATTGCCGGCGATGCAGGTTTTTCAGATCCCATCAGGGGATGACCCATAGGTTGCGATTTCCCTTTCATTGAGCACTATATACCGTCGAGTGCGCAGTATTTTATGCCCATTGCGAGGAGCCTTCAACGGCGTGGCTTTCATTCGCATGAACCTTCGAAGTCAGGTCGTCGGGTTTCATTCCGGCTTGAATTGAGTTCCGTGCGGAGTCCGCCGTTGACGCCTCAAAGCGCCCATACGCATTCGCGGGATTCTGCACGAGAATCCGATCCATATACTCTGGGGGAAATCCGCTCTTTATCAATTCCGGGAAAAACGTTTCCAATAGAAACGAAAGCCCTGGGCATCCCCCATAACTCCGCCAATAAGTTGAGCGTGCGGCATCCATTCCGACCAGGATCCGGCTTGCAAAACCTTCGTCGCAGAGGGAGACGATCAAGTCTCTGGTTGGATTCGCGGATCCTGATTTCCAGCGAAATGCCGAGTCGTATTCGAGATAGACGCCACATGCAAGCAGTTCCCTATGATACGCGAGGTCCGGAAGGCGATCGGTATGGGACAAAACCAGACACTCTGGCGGCACATCCATCGAACGAAAAGTCCGGATCTGCTCGAATGCCGCTGTTCCTTGTTCCGTGTGTGTGAGAATGGGCGAACCTGTGGCGTGATGAGCAATGGCTGCAGCTTCGAAAATCTTCTTCTCGAAGTCGCTCAGACTGTTCAGGCCGCTCGCAACTTTAATAACGCCAGCTCTTAGTCCTGTTGAGTCCCACATGGGTCCGCAAGTATCGTTGCCATCGATTCCGTGCTCTATCTCCTCGATGAATATCTTGGCAATTGCATCGGCTTTAGCCCGTTCGCTCCAATGACCCTGCGGGTAGTATTTCTGGAGGTGCAATCCAGTCGGACAGACAATATGCACTTTGCTTTTCTTGGATAATTCGGCGAGCTTCCGTGCGCTGCGACCGCCTCCGCATGGCATCGAATCCACCATGGCCCTGCCACCGGAGGCATAGAACGCGTCAAGCTCAGTGCCTATAAGGCCAAGATCGTCGAGCAAAAACTCCGGATGCTTCTCAGTCGTGTAGCTCCTCTGGATAACGATGTGTTCGTGCGCATAGCAAGGGCCGAGCCCTGCGGTGGGGACATCTCGAAGAATTGTCCGAATCGAACTCATTGTGTCACCTCAGCTTCCACACTTAGAACCGCGTGGGAAGCAACTAGTCGCTGGCGCAAAGCGCTGAAGGGCAAGGAGCGCGTGTCCTTTCCTGTCAGAGCGCAGAGAGCCGCAGCGGTGCCGGCAGCCTGCCCCATCGCCATACACTGCGCCATCGAGCGGACACTTGCGTGCGCATCGTGGGTAGCCGAGAAACAGCGGCCGGCGACCAGCACATTCGTTAGTCGTCCTGGAAGCAATGCACGATAAGGAATCCCCACGCACTTGCTCTCCGGGAGGTATACCCACTTCGTCCCGTTACCGGCGCCATGATCTTCGATAGGAGCTCCGCATAGCCCGATCTGGTCGTCGAATTGGCGTGCAGTCAAGACATCTTCCCGAGTCAGGACGTAGTCACCAATGATTCTCCGGGTTTCTCGAATACCGATTTGTGACGCGAGCGCTGCTAGACCAGCGTTGCGATAGCCGGGGATGTAGTCACGTAGAAATCGAATGTACTCGAGTGCCTGCCTGCGGCCTTCTATCTCGGAATCTGAGAGGAATTTAGGGTCTGTAGCGTTGATCACTCCATTGGCACGTCGCTCGAAGGACTGGATGCGGGTCATGTTTGTGGCGAACATCCCGTCGACAGTAGTTGCGTGATCGCTTCCCTCCCGCCGTGGGAGAGCGTATCCCGCTTCCGTCGCTTTCGTCATGGCTGAATGTAGGTACTCCAGGTCAACAGTCTTGCGAGCAGTGGCATCCACGTTGCACATGCGAAATGTCGTGGTCAACGATTGAGCCTCTTCATGCTCCCCTGCAGTTACGTGCGGACTGCCAGACCAAAAGCAAAGATCAGCGTCTCCCGATGCGTCGACAAATGTGCGACCGGCGACTCGGGCAAGTCCGCGCTTGGTTGCAACAATCACGGACACAATGCAATCCGATTCCAGTTGGACATCCTGAACCCAGCAGTTCAAGAAAACCGTCACGTCGGCTTCCAGGACAAGCTGTTCCCAGGCGCATTTCAAATAGTCCGGGTGATATGTAATTCCCAGACCAGCCCCGTAGGAATTAGGGCGCTCCACGACTCTGTCCAGCCTTTTCAGTCGATCGACGACATCGTCGCCAATCCCGCCGACCACTTTAAGCGAATGCACGCCAGGGGTATAGAAGCCATAGAACGTATCCAGGACTGCTGTGCTGGTCCCACCAAGAAAGCTGCTTCTCTCAAGCAGGCATACCTTTGCGCCCTCCCGGGCAGCAGCAAGAGCCGCACTTGCTCCGGACGAGCCAGAGCCCACGACAACCACGTCGAACTCGGATGCCAGCATCGGAGCGTTGATCATGGCAAGCCGGCCAGTTGTATTCCCCGCAAGCCCGCGGACCTCCCGAAGAATCTCGGAGGCAATGCTAACGGCTGGGCGAGCCACGGGAAATCGGGTTGTGCAAGGCGCTCAAGAATGTATGCCCCTTCGCTCAGGGGATAGGTCATGTCCATTGCTTCGTCCTCTTTGCTGCTCTTTCCTGGGCTCTGGCAGTGGCCGAAGGGCTCTGTGTGCCCTTGAACCACCGACCTTTGCCGGTTCCATCCGTCATCCGGCTGGTTTGCAAAGAGGAATAATAGAGGATGCGCATGAAATGCGCAAGCGCATTCTTATTGCTGAGATAGCGTGCCCGGATCATGCTTCCGGCAAGCACCAGTCGATCCTCTTACGACAAGGTGCGTGTCCAGGGAAGCCTCGATCCCTTCGGGGAGTTCTCCATTCAGCATTCTCTGGATGACGGAAAAAGCCATCCTGCCAAGCGTCTGGCGTGGGATGTGCACCGTGGTGAGTGGCGGGGTCATCAATTCAGACACCGGGATATCCACGGCGCCGATGACGGATATGTCTTCTGGAACTCGCAATCCGGACCGGCTCAATGCCTGAATTGCCCCGAGGGCGGTGAGGTCGTTGCCGCAGAGAATCGCGGTTGGCAGAGCACCCGCCGTCAGCAATTCCTTTACTGCGTCAGCGCCCGATTCGGCGGTATTGAGGCCGTCGATGACTCGCAGACGGCAGTTGAGCGCCCAGGCAGCCGATTCCACTGCGGCTCTATATGCGATATGCGATCGACGGTTTTGGGGGCCGGCGATCATCGCCAGATCGCGATGGCCAAGGTTGAACAGGCATTGAACCCCTTCGACCGCACCTCGCTCGTACCGCACGTGGAGGCTACTGCGGTGCGGAGCCGCCGTAGCGCCATCCAGCATCACCGATGCCACGTTGTTCGAGGTAAGGTAGTCCAGTAGCGTCGGATTCAGCTGCGAAGTCATCACAGCCACGGCCGGAGCTTGATTTTCCACCAGCTTCTGGCATGCACGCGCTGCGATTTCCATGTCGTAATTTGTGCTGAAGAGCAGGACATCGAAACCATGTTGCCTGGCGATGTCCTCGAAAGCCTTGATCACTCCTGGAAAGAATGGGTTTTCGATGTCCGAGACCAACATGCCGAGAAAGTTGCTTCGGCCAAGTGCCAGTCCTCGAGCGTGAGCGTTTGCAGAGAAGCCCAATTCGCGCATGGCGAGGAGCACGCGCGACTTCTTTTCCGCGGAGACGGCTCGGGTGTTGTTGACCACATGGGACACTGTGGACTCCGATACTCCCGCTCGGCGGGCCACATCTTTCATTGTTGTCATGCCGCAAGCCCTTTCCTCGACTGTTGACACCCATCGCATACTGATTATAAACGACTTCCCGTCATCTGTGAAATTATTCTTGACTTCAATCTAACATAGTGCTAGCGTTTCTGCTTGCGAATAGACAAGCGCTTGCGCATGTACTTGCGCAGATGCATGTATCCCGCGAAAATTTGCATGCATTGCGCCGCCGCGGGTGAATTGGATCAGGAACAATTTTACGGAGGATGGAAATGGACGCAAGGGGAAACAATACACGAATCAAGAGGCACCTTACGGTTGCCCTCACGTCGATACTGATGCTTATCGGAGGTCTTTTCTCTCTCAATTGCTGGGGACAGGCCGACAGGGGATCGATCAGTGGAACGGTTACCGATTCAACTGGCGCGGTAATTCCCGGTGCCCAGGTCTCGGTCACCGAGTCGGCTACGGGGGTTGGCTACTCCGGCGGCACGACAAATGACCACGGTGCCTACCAGATCGTCAATCTCCCGATTGGCAAGTATTCGCTCGTGTTCAAGAAGGAAGGCTTCAAGCAGTTCGACCGGAACGGCATCACCGTTTCGGCTTCACAAGAAGCCAAGGTTGATGTCAAACTGCAGGTCGGCGGCGCCTCAGAGACGGTAACCGTCACCAGCGATGCCGCCGTGTTGGATAGCTACACTGGCACTGAATCCACAAGCGTACAGGGTTCGGCCATTCAGGAGTTACCGCTATCGATCGCCGGTGGCCGCAATGCGCAGGCTTTTGCAGTGATGGTTGTCCCCTCCGTCAATGTCGGTACGGGCGTCAATGGGGACGCGTCGTCGGGTATCAGCATCGGCGGCTCATTGTCGCAATCCAACAACGTCATGGTTGATGGCGTCGATGCCGATGCGGGTTATCAAGGGGGCGGGGCCGCCAGTTCTGGCTGGGGCAATGCATCCCCTGGCGTGGAGGCAGTCCGCGAGGTGCAGGTGCAGACCAGCGGAATTGATGCCGAGTCGTCGCAGACAGGCGGCGGCACCCTCCAGTACGAGCTTAAGTCCGGCACCGACAAGCTGCACGGCAGCGCCTTCGGCTTCTTGACGAACGAGGCATTCGATGCCAACAGCTGGTCAAACAATTACTGGATGGCTTACTGCAATGGAGCGGGTGCGGGTTCCAGTGGGCAATGCCCAGCCGCAGTGGCGGCAACGTCGACATCGCCGTCTGTGGAGGGCTACGAACAACTGTATCGCAGGCCGACAGATCGTCTGAAGGACTGGGGCTTCAGCGCAGGCGGCCCCATCTGGAAGCACCATACCTTCATCTTCGGTGCCTATGAGCGCTACAACCAGAACACCATGGCGTGGGGAGCCAACGAGACTACGGTTCCGACGACCAACATGCTGGCGGGGGATTTCAGCCAGCTGCTTACCTATGCCGGTGTCGCTGGGCTCACAGCGAACGAGGCTACAGGCGGCACAGGCTCTTGCGCTTCGTACATAACTGCCGGCCAACCCTGCCCAACCGGTTATCTCGATGCCGCCGGCAATCCCATCTACTACGGGGCTATCTTCAACCCCGCAATGCCCGGCACGGTGTTTCCGGGCAACATGATTCCCTCCGGCAGCATAAGCGCCCAGGCGCAGGGCGTCATTAACATTTACAAGCAGGATTACGCTCCCACGAATTCAAACCTGATCAACAACTACTGGGGATTCTCCGGCAGCACCAACGAGGTGCAAAACCTTGACGCCAAGCTTGACCACAACTTCTCAGAGAAGCACCATGTAAGCAGCTCGATCGACTGGGCCAAGAGCGAAAGCGTTGGCCTCGGAAACCACAACGGCGGCAATCTTTGGCAGCGCGGATCATCGACCGGCGGCCCATTTGCCGACGCGCAGGGAGCGCCGCAGAAGTTTGCGACCATTCATCTCACAGATAATTACACGTTGAGCCCGACGTTGCTTAACACCTTCATTGTTGCGTTTAACTGGAACAACAAAGCCGACGTTACGCCCGCACCTGCCGGTGGCAGCTTCTCTGGCGCTACTGGCTCAACCTACCCCAATCTCAACTATGCCTCGTCTCTGGGCGTCGGTCAAAGCACCGTCGGCCAGGACTTCAACGACGACATACGTTGGCAGCAGTGGCGCTTCAAGGACAGTATGTCATGGGTGCATGGCAAGCACGTCGTAAAGTTCGGCGGCGAGTATACCGCCTATGATCAGCTCAACAAGAATCCGGGCGGAATTCTCTCTTACAACTTCAACGACTTTACCGGTCTGCCTCAGAATGTCGCAAATAACACGACCGTCTCGAATAGCCTTGGATACGGCCTTGCGAACATGATGGTCGGCGATGTGGCTTCGGCCCAGCAGGGTGTCACTACAGGATCGAACACCACCCGTGCGGGCGTCGATATGTTCGTTTCCGATCAGTTCATGGTCTCCAACAAATTGACGCTGAACGTCAGCCTGCGCTGGGACTTGAACGGCAGGCTTCATGAAAAAAACGGCAATCAATCGAACTGGGACTTCAACGCGCAGAATCCGAATTGGGTAGCTGCGGGCGGTAATCCAGGTCTCTTAGGCAACATCTCCTATCTGGCCAGTCCTGGGGGCAGCTTCGAGACGCTTGAGGATTACCGGCTCTACAGCCCGCACGTGGGCGCCGCATATCAGATTTCTCCTAAACTGGTGCTGCGCGGAGCATGGGGCTTGTTTTACGTTCCGATGGGCCAGAACATGTGGGGCGGAGTCCCGTATGAGAGTGAGGGTTGCTTCAACTGCTTTGGCTCCAACCAATCGGCGCCCGGCGCTTCCAATGTCGATCCTTCATTTCAGTGGGACGCGAACCTTTATCCCGGCGTGCCGATCCCGGCGGCTAAAAACGCCAATGCTCCCGATTTCGGCTGGGGACAGGTTTATTCCACTCCAGACACGCTCAAGCTTGGCCGCACGCAGAACTGGAACCTGGGCTTCGAGTACGGATTGAACGAGAATACCGTAGTGGATGTCCGTTACATGGGGAACGCGGGCAGCGATCTGCACGACGGAAATTTGTTCCCACAAAACTTTCCCACCTTTAGCCAGTACTATCCGCTGCTCATGAGCGGCCATGCTGGGGACAACATTAACAGTCAGGCGTCCGCCGCAGCCGCGGGGGTGCCCTGGTACCCCTTCCTGCCGGCGATGAACGGCGGCTGTGGAGGATATTCCGCCGTGTCCGCGATCGATCTCGATCCACAGACCCACGCATGCTGGGGTAGTGCGTTGCAGGTAACAGGCAACCCTGTTGGCAGCGCTTCCTACAACGCTGTCATTGCCGAGGTCAAGAAGAGGGCTGGAAACGGATTGTCCATGGATATGAGCTACACACTATCCAAGGCAGAGGGAAACGTCCTTGGCGTGAATCAGGTTGACGAGTGGGGACAGTACGTCGTTGGGGGTGGGGGTTCTGAGTTTCAGGATCCATACAGCTACGGACAGTTCAAGAATCTGGTTTCTCCAGGGGATGTGCGGCATCAGGTGAAAGGTTATGTCTCCTACAATCTGCCATTCGGCAGGAATGGACGTTGGTTGCAGGGAAGCAGAAAATTGGATTACCTGGTAGGTGGGTGGACCTTGAGTGGCGATGTCAACTACCACAGCGGCCTGCCAATGCCCGCTGTTCTAGCCGCAAACGCGTATCCCGGTTGGGCACAGACTTTCGGAAACAGTACCGGTGTGTCGCTCGCCAATCACTTCAAGCATCTGGACCTCGCCAACTTGAGCGATGTCAGCAACCAGTACTTCAGTCCGGCCGCGTTCTCGGACCAGACCCTGAGCACCAGCAATCCGATGTATGGGCAACTTGGGAATCAGCTGCCCTACTCCAACACTTGGCGTGGATTTGCCAACTATAACGAGGATCTTTCCGCGGTCAAACACTTCTCGTTTGGAACTGACGGCCGCTTCAAGGGAAGCATCCGTGGAGAGTTCTTTGATCTTCTCAACCGTCATCAGTACTCAGGAATCAACGAAAGCTATACGAGCCCGCAGTTCGGCAACGTGACAGGTGTCTCTGGAAATCGCAGAGGACAGGTTGGCGCGCGGTTTGAATTCTAGTTCGCGCATTAACCCCTAACCAGGGTACGTGCAGGCATCTCGCCTGCACGTGCCTTCTTGATCGCCCTTGAGCACCGCACGGGGCCGGCGGAGATACCTCCGATCTGCGCTCAGGTATAGATCAAATTGTGGAAGATTGAACGGTATCTGATGAATCTTTCGATGAGTGTTGCGAGCCTGACAAGAATGTCCGGCAAAGTTCTCTCAATTCAATGTCAGGGAAGCTTTAGTCTGCTTGTTGGGCTGTTGATTGGCTGCGGGCAGGCAGGAGGCGGCGCTCCGCCGGTAGGCGGCGGTACACCGCCAACGATTACGTCTCAGCCCATCGGCGCAACTGTGACGCTTGGGCAAACCGCGACCTTTTCGGTGACAGCAACAGGCACAGGAACGCTGAGCTACCAGTGGAAAAAGAATTCGGCCGCCATAACGGGGGCGACGGCCTCCAGTTACATTACGCCTGCGACGGTGGCGGGCGATAACGGAGCGATGTTCGGCGTGGTCGTGTCCAACTCCGCGGGGAACACTGCCAGCAATACCGTGATGCTCACTGTAACCGCGTCGTCTGTGCCGACCACTTTCTACGTCGATCCCAACGGGAACGACACCACAGGGGACGGCTCCGAAGCGAACCCCTTTGCTACGCCGGCGCGTGCGCAGCAGGCGATGCAGCAGTCCTCCACCAAGGCCACGATCATCGATGCGGGCACTTACTACCTCACCACACCTCTTGCTCTCACTTCAGCCGATAACGGTGAAACCTGGCAAGCAGCGAGCGGGGCGAGTGCCGTTTTGAGCGGCGGGGAAGTTCTCACCGGATGGACCAGCCAGGGGAACGGGATCTATACGGCAACTGCAGCCCAGCCGGTGGGACTGGACCTGACGATTTCGGATGTCCGTCAGACTGCCGCCGACATTGGGTACAATCCCCTGCAGCCGTATATGTCCGGCTGGAGGATTGTGAACCCGAGTCAGGCATGCACCACCGGCGCCACGATCACTGTGTTGGCTGCCGATCTAACCGCTTCCGTGAAGCCTGGAGCGGTTGTACAGGTGATCAGCGATCATCGTTACAGCGACAACTTTACGACCATTGTGAGCGTAGATGCGTCCAATAACACCATTACGCTGGCGAACCCCATCAGTGATGGAGCCAACTGCAACCAGCCGGGGCATACCTCGAGTTGGCGAGTGCTGAACGATCCGGCGGATCTCAGTGTTGCAGGGCAGTTCGCCTACGATCCCTCCACTTCCAAAGTCTATCTTCACCCAGTGAACTCCGGGACCCCGGCCATAGGCACCGTGGTTGCCGCGCAACTCAGCACGTTGATCTCGTTCACAAATGTTTCCGGCATTACGATCAGCGGACTGACTCTTTCGGCCACCACTTCCGACAAGAATCCTTATTCAGGCGCCTTCACCGATCAGTTGGCGGCCATCAAGGGTGTGGGCCTGAGCAACAGCACGATCAGCGGAAACACCTTTCTCAACGTGGGAAATGGAATTTCGCTGAGTGGCTCATCGAACAACACGATTGCCGGTAACACTTTCAATCAACTCGGTGGATCGGGAATCTTCCTTGTGGCCAATAGCAATCACAACAGCATTACAAAAAACATCCTCACAGGTCTGGGAAGCATCAACGCGGGGTCAACCGGAATTCACCTCGAGAACAGCGCTTCGAACACCATCGACAGCAACACCATTAACGGTTCCGGACGGTGGGGTATCGATCTGTACCCATCGGATGGCGTTTCTCTGACCGGAAACGTGGTCTCCAATAACTCGATTCAAAATACCAGCCAGCAAACCAACGATACCGGCGCGGTCTATTCCTATGCCGGAAACATCGCGGGGCATGTGATGGAGAACACCACGATTACCGGGAATCGTATCGAGAATGTCGGCGGCCTGGACCGCGACGGATCGGGAAACTACGTGCAAGCGGAATTGTCTCGGGGCATTATGATGGACGACCATGCGAGCGGAGTGACGATTACAAAGAACGTGATCGAGGCCGGTGGCAGCCAGGGAGTACTCCTCTGCAATGGCTGCCAAACCAACACGGCGAACAACAACGTGCTGATTTTACAGCCGCCGGCGCTCTATGATCAGGCCCCGAACGGCATCACGGCATCTTCAGGATATATGCCGTATAACGGGACTACGCGCATCGACCTCTTGCCATCGTACTTTCCCAACAGCGTGGCTACGAGCACGATCGTCGTTCAACTTTCCGGCACCGCGTCCGGGGGGACGAGCGCTCAATTCGATGTGCAGGCCGATGGCGTCGTGATTGGCAGCGGCACGGCGTCCAGCACACCGACCAACTATGTCTTTCAAGTCGCGTTAACACCTCATCAAATTCATCGCATCGGGATTGCGCTGACCAACGGCGCAACCAGTGGCGCGTCAACAACCGCCTTGAACTATCCATCCCTGTTTGTGAACAACACCGCCGTGCTGATTCCGGCTCCCGAAGCGACCCCCGGCACGATGGGTGCACATGGGTTTGCGGCGGGTTGCGACGATCTGATGCCGACGAACTTCTCGATTACCCACAATATCGTTTACCGAAACGGAGGTTACTCAAACGATCTATGGGACTGGACCTCATATTCCTGTCCGTCCTATGTAGACCCCACTCCAGGAACCATTGACTACAATGTTCTCTTTCAGAATGTCGCCAAAGCGATTGATCCGGTCTTCGGCGGCGCCACTTTGGATGGAAACTCAGTGCTCACCGATCCATTGTTCACCAATGCCGCTGGCGGCGATTACACGCTTCAGCTGAATTCGCCAGCGTTTACCGTGGGCTTCAGTACAAGCGGCGTTCCACTTGCGCCCTAACCTGAGGTGTACCGAGGTAACCGCGAAAGGCACTTGCGGCAGAGGCGCCTTTCGCGGTGAAGGAATGAGAACTGCTGTTGCAGACTTTGCCGTGTGCGGCCGGACTGGCTTTTTTGTTGTGAACGACTGCATCTGTTACCGAGATGAACCCTTCCAGGTTGCCTTCCGATCAAGCAGACGTGGCGCTCGGGCCGGGAGCTGAGAAGGACCAGGATAGAGAGAACTCTTGATGAGTAGCAAGATTCACATACTCGGTAGGATGCGATTGATTTGTGTGGCGCTGGCGCTATTGTTGAGCACCCTCACGGGGACAGCGGAGACACCTCTGATCGGTGCTCAGATTTGGATCGAACCAGGCCAGACTCCTGCGCAGATCGATGGATGGTTTCGTCAGCTCAGCGAGGCCCACATGCCGGTGGCAAGGCTCTTTTTGATGTGGCCTGATCTGGAACCGAAGAAAGATGTTTGGGATTTCGCTCTGTACGACGAAGCGTTCCGGGCAGCCGAAAAACATCGTGTGCGCATTGTCGCCACACTGACGCCCAGCGGCCGTCCGCCCTTTCTGGGTGGTGATGGTGAGCAGGGAAACTCCATTGTTGGCTCCGAAGCCGACCGAGGCATTACTGCCGACTACATCGCGCGCGTCGTGAATCGTTACCGCGACAGCCCTGCGCTTGACACATGGATCCTGATGAACGAACCGGGCCAGGCTGCTTCGGCGCAGCCGCTGGCAATCATTGGATTCCGGTCATGGCTCGCGAGGCGCTACCGGGCCGTGGACGCACTGAATCGCGCTTGGGGCACGAACTATTCGTCCTTTGAGCAGGTGATCCCGGAGGGAAAGCAAAGCTCCTGGAACAAGACCGGGACGATCGACTGGATGACCTTCTGGCGCGGTTATCAAACAGAGCAGTTGGAATGGCTGGCGCAGCAGGTCCGCATGCACGATGCACAGCATCCGCTGCACCTGAATCCCCATGCTCTCGTTGGTAATCTTGCCCAGCTCTCAGACGATCTTCCATCCTGGCGACCCTTTCTGGATACGCTGGGATGTTCGATTCACCCGGCGTGGCACTTCGGTCTGCTAAAGCGTGATCAATATGCGCTTGGGGTTTCGTATGTCAACGATCTGGTCGACGGGAGCATCGAGCCGAAGCGGCATTGGGTGACCGAACTACAAGGGGGCACGAACATCGCGAGCGGAATCCAGCCGATGGACCCGACGGCGGAAGACGTTGCCCAATGGGTGTGGACCAGCGTGGGCGCGGGCGCGGACCGCGTCTTGTTCTGGCTCTTGAATGCACGCAGTGGAGGCGGAGAAGCAGGCGAGTGGTCTTTGCTCGACTTCCAGCAGCGGCCAAGTCTTCGGCTGCAAACCGCGTCGCAGATTGCTGAAATCCTGGAGACAAACCGTCGCTTTTTCGATGAGAGCAAACCCGTTCGGCCCGACGTGACGCTTGTGCTGAGTCTTGAAACCATGACGCTGGAGGATAACTCTGCACACAGTGACGAGCCAGGCAGAGACCGCGACGCACAGGTGCTCGAAACACTTGGCCTTTATCAGGCATTGGCCGAGTCTGGAGTGCCACCGCGGATCAAGCACTTCGATGACATTGTATGGAATCAGCCTGATGCCGGTCATCGCACGGTGATCCTGCCGGATGTGCGAGCGCTTTCGCTGGAGCAATTAGATAAACTGGAGAGCTTTGTCCACAATGGCAACACATTGATCGTAACCGGGCTGACCGGTTTCTATGATCCTTACGTGAAAGCATGGCCCCTGGCAGGGTTTCCGCTGGCAAGGATTACGGGTGCAGAGCTTAAGGAAGTGCTGATACCTGCTGCTCCGCAGATTGACTGGGACCACGCGGGAGCATCACTGCCTGCATCTCTTTGGCTTGGCACGATCCACACTCTCAATGCCCAGCCGATTGCGAGTTGGAACGGAGAGACGACGGCCACAGTTCGCGATGTGCCGGGTGGCGGCAAGGTGATCTGGATTCCGTCTCTGGTTGGGTTGGGCGCATGGATGGGGGACTCAGCTCCTTTGGCAGCCTATCTTCATTCCACGCTGCAAAGCACTCTTGACGCAGAGCCGTTTCACTTTGCTAAGCCACAGCCTGGCTGCCTGTTGCGCGTGCTCAGGAATGAAGGCGTCTATGTGACGATTCTGGTAAACGGAGGTGCGCGGCCGGTGAGCTGCGAACTTACGGCTCCTTCCGCACTTCACTCGACGACGCTGTGGGGAGCCTCTGGAACCACCCCAACCGGCATCGAAAACGTTTCTTTGCCCCCTCAAGCAACGCTTGTGCAGCTCTGGAAATGACATCATGACTCACAAGGCCGCACTGAGGAGTAATACCTCGCCCGTTCTACTTATCGAGTTAGATGGGCGGCCTGACTTCGCGCGACCAATTCTTAGTCAAACCTCCTATGAACTTCAAGGGGACGTCAATGGCAAGAAATAAAGCCCCACGGCCGGTTTCGCGTCGCGGATTTCTTGGCTCAGCGTTTGCAGGAGCGGCCACCTCGTTGCTGCCGCGGGCGATTTCCGGCGAACCGGCACCATCGGCAATTGCAGCGTCCGAAGCTGCAGACGATGGCGCTCACGAGCAGATCCATGGACCAGCTTGCGCGAAGCCCGGGCGAACACTTATCGGCAATGTCCATGCGCTTCTGCCGGGAGCGGTTGCCTTCATCCGCGACGATCAAGCAGGGATCGTGCTGGATATCGGGTTTGACAGCACGGGCAAGCCCGGCTCTACAGCTCCGGATTGTTCATACAGCACGTGGAGTTTCAAAGTGGAGGACGCCAACCTTACGGTCGAATGGGGACGCGTGGGCCAGGAGGCCGCAGTCTTTCGCATTCGCACAGATCACAACGTGAGCCTGCTGATCAAGATTCCGGCTAATCCATGGCGTCCATTTTTCCATGGCCTCAACGTTGCGGATGGCGGCTTGGATGTTTCCGCGATTACCTTTGATGGGAGCTACATCCTGTGGAGCTTGCGGGTCGATCCCGAATCTCTCCGCGCAGTTCATTTGGGTAACGATGCTTCCGTCGAATTGCAGATCGAACCGGCCCGTCCGGCCCGTTTCGTCGCCGGCTATTCGGCCTTTCCCTCGATCGATATGGTGGACTCAACCATCGACCTTGCACGCGCCAGCTACACCAAGCACCGCGCCCAGGCACACGGTGAATGGGGAGACTTCGCGGGCGCAATCACTGACAATCTCAACAACAATCGGCTTTACAGCAGCCTTACGAAACGGGTCGGCAATGTTATCGGGAGGAGCGGCTGGCTCGTCAAAGATCCTGACTTCCTTCCTTACTTTACCTGGGACAGCTCGTTCAATGGGCTGCTGGCATCCATCGAAGACCCAGCAACAGCCAAGGAGACGATACGCACAGTGCTCCGGTACCAACTCCCGGACGGTATGATCTCGCAGGTCACCGAATGGCCAACCGGATCCGGGTCATTCGTCAATACGGCCTGCTCCAACCCGCCTGTCACTTCGCTCTGTGCCTGGAAGCTATATCAGCGATGGGGCGATAAGCAGTTCTTGCAAGAGGTCTATCCTCGTTTGTTGCGCTGGCATGACTGGTGGCCGAAGAACAGCGACGGGAACAGGAATGGTCTCCTCGAGTGGGGCTCGAAGACTGATTTCAGACTCGCTCGGCTGGCCACCGGGTGGGACGACACGCCGCACTTCGAGGGAGCCGGATTCGTAAACGGACAAATGACAGCCGACGCAGTGGACTTGAATTCCCTCTGGTCGCTTGACGCGGAGATGCTGTCGAAAATGGCGGTTGTGCTCAATCGGCCGGAAGAGGCGCGACGGCTTCAGGCGGAACATCTGGATATGAATCGCCGCATCAACGAGTCACTCTGGAACGAGGAGTTAGGCCTCTACTGCACGCGCCTGTGGAGTGAGAACTCCAAGCCAGGCGTCTTCCTCACTCGCATCACGCCGATGAACTTCTATCCATTGTTCTGTGGCGCTCCCGATGCCAACCGAGCACAGCGTGTGTTGCAGACGCTCACCGATCCCAGCAAGTTCTGGGGCCCCTGGTTGATCCCCACCCTGCCCTATGACGATCCTGAATATGCCACGCAGGAATATTGGAAGGGTCATATCTGGGGGCCAGTCAACTACCTGGTGTGGCTGGGACTCCGGCGTTACGGTACGCCGCGACAGCAAGCGGAGTTTGCTCGTCGCAGCGTGAACCTCTTCATGCGTAACTGGACCGCGCGCGGCACCTGCAATGAGAATTATCGAAGCACAGACGGTACAGGCGACGATCATCCACATTACACATGGGGAGCGCTGCTTTGCCAAATCGGCATCGAGGCGCTCTATGACATCGACGACGGCGGAAACCCGTTTGGATTGCAGAATGGGATGTTGACTGAGGACCTGGAGTTGCGCAACGTTCCTGCGGGTGGAAAGCTTTACACGATCTCGTCGATCAGTGGCAGGACCAGAGTTAAGCCGCAGCCTCTTTAGGTTGCGCGGCTCCGCTGGTTATTCCGGTCATGAAGGATAGAGGAAACAGGAAGAGCAGCTGTTAAATACGAGAATGATTGTTTGTGAAATATCAGGTGGATACGCTTCAGAGGAAGAAGGGAGTTCAGCGAATGTCTGTTTCGAGGCGCGAACTGATTGCATATGGAACAGCCGGAGCATTGACGGCGCTAACCAAGGGTACGCCGGCGATGGCAGAGGGGGTTGCGCAAAGCGGCCCGGCGCCAAGCCAGGTGCCCATGCAAGTAGCAACCGACAGGTCTCCGCACGTTGCGGCAGATGGACTCAACGGATACGATATGCGGGACCACCTGAAACCGAGACGCTTGACCATTGCGATGTGGGATGTTGCTTACGCGTTGCGCCACGGGCCAGGCGGCAGTTTCGCAGACTATGATCGCGTCCTCAATGAGGCGGTAGAGCGTGGTTACAATACCTTGCGTATTGACCCGATGCCCCAGTGGCTCGACTTCAGCAAACCCGACCAAATCCTGGAGTGGCCCGACCCGCACCAGCCCTATATGCCGTGGAATTGGAACACGGCGGTTAAAGGGCCGGTCGCTCTGTGGGTCATTGACTTTATCGAAAAGTTGCAGAAACGCAGCTCGCTCAATTACACATTGAGCGGTTGGTGGTTCATGCCGGGGTCGCCGACATCGCCTCCCGTGCCAGACGTTCTTCGGAAACCTTCGAGCATGGCCGAGGGAGCGGAGATGTGGGCGACGCTTTTGGCTGACTGGAAAAAGCGATTTGGATTCGACCGAATTGTCTATGTCGACATCGCAAACGA
>Ga0302269_1000854_pt1 | contig 16399 bp, 16 predicted proteins | sample III_Bog_E2_2_FD_194560 | JGI IMG/M metagenome (GOLD analysis project Ga0302269, IMG submission 194560) | Peat permafrost microbial communities from Stordalen Mire near Abisko, Sweden - III_Bog_E2_2 | ecosystem: Environmental > Terrestrial > Soil > Wetlands > Peat | place: Sweden: Abisko...
ATAAAGTGGTACCACCAGGAATCGAACCGGGGACACAAGGATTTTCAGTCCTTTGCTCTACCAACTGAGCTATGGTACCATTTTCGCTTAGCGGGTGCAAATATACGGCTTTTTTTTATTCTACAAAACGGTTGCTGAAAAAAAACCGATAAAAAAGTATATCTACTGATGTATGATTTTAAGATCCTTTTACTATCAGTTGGTTACGTTTTAGTTGTTAAAAAATAAAACTGTATTTGGATTGAGACCGATGCTTCCAATTTTGTAAAGGAGCTTGCCGTTGCGGTTAAAACACAGGATATCGCCATTGACAGTGTAATTCCGGGCGTCGGTAATATACACATTCCCGTTTGTGGGGTGTACGGTGATGCTAAATGGGCGTTCCATTGTGGTGCCATCGGTAATAAAATTTGTGGAAATAAGTTGTTCGGTACGGCAGTTGAATGTTTTTACCCAATATGTACTTGTCATAAAATCGTAATTATAGATGTAGGCAGTATCGTTATGAATGGTGAAGTTTACTACCTGCAAACTGTCGAAAGTCTGGGCAACTTCATCGGTCTGACTATTGATACGGCACCAGGTGCTTTTGATAGTTGAATTATTCCCGCGTGAAACTACATACACATCACCCTGACTATCTGCTTCCAGTGTAAAAGGATTTATGCCAACTGTAATTTTCTTTATTTCAGTAAAAGAGTTAATATCCACTACCGAAACTGTATTGTCGTAGTTTGGAATATCCAGACCGCCTGAATTGGACACATACAGTTTGCCATTGACCGCTGTTATTCCATCAGGATTCCGACCAACAGTGGTAACTGCTTCTATAGCCATTGAAGTGGTATCAATCCGCTCAACTGTTCCATCGAATGAACATACATAGGCTTTATTACCGTAAAAAGTAATATAACGTGGCTGGCGTGCAACTCCGTTTGCATTGAAAAAGGGGATTCGTTTAATCGAAATTCCGGACCGTACATCAAGTACTTCCACTTGTGATGAAACATTAACCACAATCCACAATTTACTGCCGTACCGTTTCATATCATTGGCGGTATCACCTAAACCCCTGTTATTTTCAAATAAGAAAAAGTCGGAATTAATGGTTCTGTTGTCAAAATTTACAAGACCCAGGGTGCTGTTATTCATGTTGAAAAGACCCTCCGAAAGGACATACATTTGACCTGTTTCACCGGGAGTAACCGGCAAATCATCAGGGGTTGGAATATCTTTCATGTCGTCGCACGACGAGAACAAAATAATGATGGCAAGATACAGGATATTTTTAAACAGGATATTCATAGTCTTTATTTACAATTTATTCATTTACGATTTAATGTTGGTAGTAGACTGTTAATGTTTAAGAAAGAATTATTGTGTCTTCCTATTGTGCCCTATTGTGCCTACTGTGGTTGCGTATTTGTATTTTCTTATTATGCCCTATTGTGTTTACATATTTGTATTTTCCTATTGTGCCCTATTGTGGTTAAGTTAATCGTAACAATGCTTCAATACTGTCATGCAAAAGTACATCATCTAATTCATAATTTTCAATGTTCGTGACCAAATTGCACAAAGCATTGAAAAACAATAAATAAAACATAATTCATACTTTATAGCATCCTGTTGACAATTCATTATTCATGTTTTTTTTGTATTTTTGCAAAACAACACAAAACTGAAGAAAATTACGAATGAATAGAATCCGCAATTTCTGTATTATAGCGCACATCGATCACGGAAAAAGTACATTAGCCGACAGGCTACTGGAATTTACAAATACCGTTGCCGGGAAAGACCTGCAGGCACAGGTTCTCGACAATATGGATCTGGAACGTGAACGTGGCATCACCATTAAGAGTCATGCCATCCAAATGAATTATGAATTTGGGGGTGAACAATACTTTTTAAATTTAATAGATACTCCGGGACATGTCGATTTCTCCTACGAAGTGTCACGATCGATTGCAGCCTGTGAAGGAGCATTACTTATTGTTGATGCCACACAGGGCATACAGGCGCAAACTATTTCCAATTTATATATGGCTATCGAACATGATCTGGAGATTATCCCTGTCATGAATAAAATGGACATGGACAATGCCATGCCCGAAGAGGTAGAGGATCAGATTGTAGAGTTGATCGGTTGTAAACGGGAAGAGATCATTCGTGCCAGCGGTAAAACAGGCATGGGAGTGGAAGAGATATTACAGGCTGTTATTGAACGTATCCCGGCACCAAAAGGGGATACGGAAGCACCGTTGCAATGCCTGATTTTTGATTCGGTCTTCAATTCATTCCGGGGCATTATTGCTTATTTTAAAATAGTAAACGGTACGATCAGCAAAGGCGATCTGGTTAAATTTGTGAGTACCGAAAAAGAATACACTGCTGATGAGATAGGGGTATTAAAGCTCGAAATGTCACCACGTCAGACTCTCAGTGCGGGGAATGTGGGGTATATTATTTCAGGTGTCAAGACATCGAAAGAAGTAAAAGTGGGGGATACCATTACCCATGTAAAACGTCCGTGTGCCAAACGAATCGAAGGCTTTCAGGAAGTAAAGCCCATGGTATTTGCCGGTCTTTATCCCATAGAAACAGAAGATTTTGAGGATTTACGGTCGTCAATAGAAAAACTGCAGTTGAATGATGCCTCCCTGACATTCGAAGCCGAATCTTCGGTGGCGTTGGGCTTTGGCTTCCGTTGCGGATTCCTGGGTATGTTGCATATGGAAATTATTCAGGAACGGCTTGAAAGGGAATTTGACATGAATGTCATTACTACTGTTCCCAATGTGTCCTATAAAGTTTATACCAATAAGGGTGAATTAATTGAAGTGCATAATCCATCCGGCCTGCCTGATATCATGTCGATTGACAGGATTGAAGAACCATTTATACGTGCCTCTATCATTACGCGTACTGACTATATCGGCCAGATTATGACCCTATGCCTTGGTAAAAGGGGAGAGCTGGTGAAACAAAATTATATTTCGGGAAACCGTATGGAGTTGATTTATGACTTGCCGCTTGGTGAGATTGTATTTGATTTTTACGACAGGTTGAAAAGTATTTCGAAGGGATATGCTTCCTTTGATTATCATATGAACGGATTCCGTCCTTCAAAATTAATCCGTTTGGATATATTGCTTAACAGTGAACCAGTGGATGCATTATCATGTCTTATTCATGTCGACAATGCCATCCCGCTTGGAAAACGCATGTGCGAAAAGCTGAAAGAACTTATTCCCCGCCAACAGTTTGATATAGCAGTACAGGCAGCCATTGGTGCAAAAATCATAGCACGTGAAACCATTAAAGCCGTACGTAAAGATGTAACCGCAAAATGTTATGGCGGTGATATCAGCCGTAAACGTAAATTGCTGGAGAAACAGAAAAAAGGAAAGAAACGCATGAAACAAATCGGGAATGTAGAAGTTCCTCAGAAAGCGTTTCTGGAAGTTTTAAAGCTTGATTAATTATATATATATTATCAAACATTGATCTATTTTTTAATAGATAATATTTGCAATTAATAAGTGCGTTTTTTGGGAAATGCAAATTTATTACGTATTTTTGCGACTTATTTTTTAAAACTGAAATATAATCAATTTCAAAACAATATAAATTTATGTCAGAGTTATTTGGACGTATTTCACAAATTATTGGGCCGGTGGTCGATGTTTTCTTTGATTTAGAAGGAAATGAAGAAGTGAAATTACCTGCCATTTATGATGCGTTAAGTATCGATCGTGGAAATGGGAAAGAACTGATTGTTGAAATTCAACAACACATTGGTGAAAATACGGTTCGTACAGTCGCAATGGACTCTACCGATGGGCTTCGTCGTGGGTTGAAAGCAGTGGCTTTGGGCCGGTCGATCTCAATGCCGGTAGGTAATCAGGTGAAAGGACGCTTGATGAATGTGATAGGTGACTCAATTGATGGCATGAAAGTGCTTGACAGAAAAGGAGAATACCCAATACACCGTGAACCACCCAAGTTTGAAGATTTAACCACCAGTAAAGAAATCCTATCCACAGGTATTAAAGTCATCGATTTACTTGAACCTTATTCAAAAGGAGGAAAAATTGGTCTTTTCGGGGGTGCCGGAGTTGGTAAGACCGTTTTGATCATGGAGCTTATCAATAATATCGCTAAAGGCCATAACGGATTTTCCGTATTTGCCGGAGTAGGTGAACGTACCCGTGAAGGAAATGATTTGTTACGTGATATGATTGACTCAGGCGTAATCCGTTACGGTGAAGAGTTTAAAAAAGGAATGGAAGAGGGCGACTGGGATTTATCGAAAATCGATTATTCTGAAGTTGAAAAGTCACAGGCAACCCTGGTGTTCGGGCAAATGAACGAACCACCCGGGGCACGTTCATCAGTTGCCTTGTCAGGGTTGACTATTGCCGAATCATTTCGCGATGGAGATGGATCAGATGTAGGTCATGATATTTTGTTTTTTATCGATAATATATTCCGTTTTACTCAGGCCGGTTCTGAAGTATCTGCTTTACTTGGACGTATGCCCTCAGCTGTTGGGTATCAACCGACGCTGGCAACTGAAATGGGCAGAATGCAGGAACGTATTTCGTCTACCAAAAACGGTTCCATTACTTCCGTGCAAGCTGTATATGTGCCTGCTGACGATTTAACCGACCCGGCACCGGCAACTACTTTCTCTCACCTGGATGCAACAACTGTATTAAGCCGTAAAATCTCGGAGCTTGGTATTTTCCCTGCAGTAGATCCATTGGAATCTACTTCGCGAATCCTTGATCCGTTGGTAGTTGGTGAAGACCATTACAATACTGCTCAACGTGTAAAAGAAATATTACAACGAAATAAAGAATTACAGGATATTATTTCAATTCTTGGAATGGAAGAATTGTCGGAAGAAGACCGTTTGACTGTAACACGTGCCCGTAAAGTGCAACGTTTTCTGTCGCAACCGTTTTTTATGGCTGCTCAGTTTACAGGTCAACCGGGAGTAATGGTATCGATTGAAGAAACTATTCGTGGATTTAAAATGATTCTCGATGGAGAATTGGACTATTTACCTGAAATGGCATTCCTTAGCGTTGGAACAATTGATGAAGCAATAACAAAAGGGCAGAAATTAATTGATCAGTCTAAGAATGTGATTGGTTGATTGGTTGATTAGTTGATTGGTTGATTGGTTAATTAAGTTTTAAGGACGTTTACGTGTTATCCGATAGAGTATTTTAAAATGTGATAATTGGTTTAATTTTGTAAAAGCATTTGTATAAATAACGAACAATGAAATTAGAAATAATCACTCCTGAACAAATCTATTTTTCCGGTGAAGTAACTTCAGTGAGTTTACCGGGAACGAGTGGCCTTTTTACGGTGTGGGAAAATCATGCGCCGCTAATTTCTTCATTAAGAGATGGAAAAATCAGTTATTTAGCTAATAGCGTAGTAAAAGAGTTGATTATCGACGGAGGATTTGTTGAAGTGAATAAAAATATAGTAACAGTTTGTTTAGAATTAGTTCATGAAAAAACTTAAAAGAAAACTTGTCATTTTACACACATCAGTCATGTTTTTATGTGGCTGGGGAGGTTGGTGGTTAATGCAAGCTGTTTTTCCGATTTATTATTTTGCATGGTATCCGTATATACCTACATTCTTTTTTGCAATTGGTCTTATTTTTATAGCTGTTTTAGATCAACCGAACAAAGAAAGCCCACGTAAGACAGTAAACCGATATATGTTATTGCGTTTTTCGAAAGTGTTTGTCAGTTTGATATTTGCCGGGATTTATTTATTGGCGGTAAAGGTTCAGTTGCGAGAATTTGGTGTTGTATTTATTTCATTTTACCTGTTGTATTTAGGTTTAGAAACCTATTATTTCTATCTTACAGAAAAAGAAATCAAAAAAAACAATGTAAATGAGTAGTTTTCGTAAAATATTTGGTTTGATTGCTTTTCTTTGTCTCATGTCGGCAGCACCAGTGTTGGCTAATGAACCACTACCCACATCCACTGAAAAGGGAAACTTCGATGTGAAGTCGTTCATTTTGGAACATGTTGGAGATTCATACACATGGCATATTACCAAATGGGGTGATAGAGAAATATCACTTCCACTTCCGGTTATTGTTTACAGCAGCACTTCAGGGTGGCATGTATTTTTATCTTCTGCATTTCAGGGAGGGGCAAGCCATGACGGGCTGCGGATTGCTGATAATGGAAAGTACAAAGGTAAAATTGTAGAAAAAGATGTTCACGGAAACGAGGTCCGTCTTATTGATCTTTCCATTACGAAGGTCGTCTTTGCCTTGCTTTTCAATAGCTTACTACTTATTATTATCATTATGACGGTTGCCCGTTCGTATAAGAAAGATAATTTTGAATCGAAAAAAGGATTTATCGGTTTTATGGAACTGTTTATCATGAACATAAACGATGATGTTATAAAACCGGGGATCGGGAAAGATTACAAACGTTTTGCGCCTTACCTGCTAACGGTATTCTTTTTTGTTTTTATTAATAATTTAATGGGATTAATTCCCATTTTCCCCGGAGGAGCAAATGTTACCGGCAATATTGCCATCACATTTGTTCTGGCAATCATTACCTTTTTAATTGTAAACTTTTCCGGTTCGAAAGAATACTGGAAAGAAGTGTTTTGGCCTGAAGTTCCGCTTTGGTTAAAAGCTCCTATTCCAATTATGCCTGTAATAGAAATTGTTGGTGTCTTTACGAAACCGTTTGCATTGATGATTCGTCTTTTTGCCAATATGATTGCCGGACACTCCATCGTGCTTGGATTAACCTGTCTGATTTTTGTGACAGTGAGCATGGGTCAGGCAATGAATACCAGTATGACTGTACTTTCAGTAATAATGACGCTATTCATTAATATTGTTGAATTGTTGGTTGCCTACATTCAAGCTTATATTTTTACGATGTTATCGGCTGTATTTATTGGATTGGCAAGGGTTGAACCGCATCGCATCCACAAAGAAATAAAAGAATAAAAACAAAATCAGGATTTTCTTAAACGAAACTTTGGAAAAGAAACTTCAGAAATAATATAGAGATAAATCATTATAAACCGAGTTTTTAAATTTTACCAATAGGTTGAATTTGAGGACATAAATATTAAAATTATGTTATTGACAATTTTATTACAAGTAGCCACCGGTGCTGCAGGTTTGGGAAAATTAGGTGCTGGTATTGGTGCAGGTCTTGCCGCTATTGGTGCAGGCATTGGAATTGGGCAAATTGGTGGTTCTGCCATGGAAGGGATTGCCCGTCAACCAGAAGTAGCCGGAGATATTCGAATGAATATGATTATTGCTGCTGCACTTGTTGAAGGTGTTGCTTTGTTCGCTGTCGTAGTATGCGGTTTTATTCTTTAACTTTAGTATGAAGTCAAAAGTCTGACTCCTTTGTGAGTTGGACGCTGCAATTTAGGGCTGTTAAAAGCAATCAATCTAAATTGTAAATTGTAAATTGTAAAATCGAATAATTATGTCTTTATTATTGCCGGATTCAGGTCTGTTATTCTGGATGATACTTTCATTCGGAATTGTTGCTTTTGTCCTTGTGAAATTTGGATTCCCCGTTATTATCAAAATGGTGGAAGATCGTAAAGCTTACATCGATGAGTCTTTGATTATTGCTAAACAAGCTTATGAACAAATGGCTATCGTGAAAGCTCGTGGTGAAACCATTGTGGAAAATGCGCGTCGCGAGCAGGTGAAAATCATGAATGAGGCAGCTCAAACCCGCGATTTATTGATAAAAGATGCTAAAGATAAAGCAAGCATTGAGGCTTTAAAAATAGTGGAAGAAGCAAGGAAGCAAATACTGATTGAAAAAGAAGATGCTATTCGTGATATACGTCGTCAGGTAGCCGAATTATCTGTGGATATTGCTGAAAAAGTACTTCGGGTACAATTGGATAAGAAAGAAGAGCAATTGAAAATGATTAACCGATTGCTTGACGAAATCAATATTTCTAAATCGTAACTATCCATGAATACAGGACTTATACCGGTCAGATATGCAAAAGCTTTATTGGATTTTGCCAACGTGAGCGGTCAGCAGGATGAAGTGTACTCCGAGGTGAAATCAGTAACTAAAAGCTATTCCAAATTTGGAGAATTACGGACTGTGCTTGATAATCCGGTTTTGGGAAAAGCAGAAAAAAGGAAAATAATGATACTTGCTGCCGGAGATAAAGTGAGTATACCATTTGAAAAATTTCTGGATTTGTTATTGGAAAATAACCGTGAAGATTATTTGCTTTCCATTGCATTGAAATACATTGATCTATTTCGTAAGCAAAAGAATATTCATTACGGAAAACTGACAACAGCCACACCCATAAATTCTGCAACAGAGAAAAGGTTGATGGCTATGGTGGAAAATACAACCGGTGGAACTATTGAAATGGAAAAGATACTTGATCGTGAAATTCTGGGAGGATTCATGTTTGAAGTTGATTTTGTACGTTGGGATGCCAGTATATCAGGTCAACTTCGACGGATCAGGAAAGAATATATTGAGAAGAACAATAAAATCGTCTAAAGAATTTACAATTTAAAGATGTACTATTTACGATTGCATTTTAAACGTAAATAGTATTTCAAAAATGTAGAAAATACATCAACCCAATTGTAAATTGCAAATTAATAAATTGTAAATTAATAAAGAGATGTCTGATAATATAAAGGTAAGCGAAGTATCTGAAATTCTTCGAATGCAACTCGAAGGAATTGACACCAGCGTACAGTTTGATGAAGTAGGTACTGTCCTGCAAGTCAGTGATGGTGTGGTTCGTATATATGGACTACGTAATGCCGAAGCCAATGAATTGCTGGAATTTGAAAACGGAATCAAAGCCATTGTTATGAATCTGGAAGAAGATAACGTTGGGGCAGTTCTGCTTGGACCTACTAATGAGATTAAAGAAGGATTTACCGTGAAACGTACCAAACGTGTTGCCTCTATTCAGGTAGGCGAAGGTATGCTTGGCCGTGTGATAAATCCTCTTGGAGAACCAATGGATGGGAAGGGAAAACTGACAGGCGATATGATTGAATTGCCTCTTGAACGTAAAGCACCGGGTGTTATTTACAGACAACCTGTAAATCAACCGCTTCAGACAGGCCTTAAGGCAATTGATGCCATGATTCCCATTGGCCGTGGTCAACGGGAATTGATCATTGGTGACCGTCAGACGGGTAAAACAAGCGTTGCTATAGACGCTATTATTAATCAGAAATCAAATTTTGAATCAGGCGATCCTGTATATTGTATTTATGTAGCCATTGGTCAAAAAGGATCTACTGTGGCTTCCATTTATAATACACTGGAGGAGCATGGAGCTATGGAGTATACCATTATCGTGGCAGCCAATGCTTCCGATCCTGCTGCCCTGCAGTATTATGCCCCATTTGCCGGTGCAACGATAGGCGAATTTTTTCGCGACACCGGTCGTCATGCCCTGGTGGTTTACGATGACTTGTCAAAACAGGCTGTTGCATACCGTGAAGTATCCCTGATCCTTCGCCGTCCTTCGGGACGTGAAGCCTATCCCGGTGATATTTTCTATTTACATTCCCGTTTGCTTGAACGTGCAGCCCGTGTTATTTCACAACAGGAAGTAGCCGAAAAAATGAACGATTTACCGGAAACCCTGAAGGGATTAGTAAAAGGTGGAGGTTCTTTAACCGCTTTGCCAATTATTGAAACCCAGGCAGGTGATGTATCAGCTTACATTCCAACCAATGTTATATCGATCACGGATGGTCAGATCTTCCTTGATACCGATTTGTTCAACCAGGGGAATCGTCCTGCTATCAACGTAGGTATTTCTGTATCCCGCGTGGGTGGAAACGCTCAAATCAAAGCGATGAAAAAAGTGGCAGGTACATTGAAAATGGATCAGGCACAATTCCGCGAACTGGAAGCATTTACCAAATTCGGTGGTGACATGGATCCTGTTACAGCTATGACAATTAATAAAGGACAAAAAAATACACGTTTGCTTGTTCAGGCATTACACACTCCTATGTCGGTTGACAAGCAAGTGGCGGTACTTTATTGCGGAACACATGGTTTATTGTCAAATGTACCGTTAAACAAAGTACAGGAATTTCAGAAAGAATTTTTGATGATGTTGGAGTTGTCACATCAAGTTGATGTCCTCGATGTGCTCAAAAAAGGAATTATGAACGATCAGGTCTCCGCCATTATTGAGAAAGTGGCAAAAGAAGTGACTAAGGTAGTAGCTGCTTCAGAGTCGGTAGTCGGTAGTAAGTAGTCGGTAGTAAGTAGTCGGTAATTATTTGTTTATAGTTTACATTTAGTATGAATTTATAGTTTTCAATTGTAAATTTTAAAATTGTAAATTGAAATAAGTTTATGGTTCCCAATTGTAAATTTTAAAATTGTAAATTGAAATAAGTTTATGGTTTCCAATCGTAAATTGTAAATTGTAAAATTGTAAATAAAAATGGCTTCATTAAAGGAAATAAAATCGCGTATTCAGTCAGTTAAATCGACTCAGAAGATCACATCAGCAATGAAGATGGTGTCTTCGGCAAAATTACGTAAAGCACAGAAGACCATCGAGAATTTTTTCCCATATGAGCAACGTTTGAATGACTTGCTGAACAACTTTTTAAGTGCTGAAGAAAAAAACGCATCTGTTTTTTCAGAAATACGGGAAATAAAACGTGTTGCTATTGTTGTCTTTTCATCAAATTCAAGTTTGTGTGGCAGTTATAATACAAATGTGGCAAAACTACTGACTCAGACAGTTGAAAAATATCAGAATTTGGGTCGTGAAAATATATTGATTTTTCCGATAGGGAAAAAAGTTGCTAAAGCAAGCCGGAAGTTGGGTTTTGCTCAGGAAACAAATTTTGATACAATGGCAGATAAACCTAGTTATGATGCCACATTGAGTTTATCAGATGATTTGATTCAGATGTATCGGAATAAAGATATTGATCAGATTGAGCTGATTTATCACCATTTTAAAAGCAGAAGCACTCAGGTATTGACGGAAGAAACCTTTTTACCTTTACAATTGAAGCCTGCTGAAAAAGGAACTGTAGCACTTGATTATATTGTGGAACCTGATCGTGAAACGATCATGTCGGAATTAATTCCCAAAGTACTTCGTTTAAAAATTTATACGGCATTACTCGATTCGAATGCATCTGAACATGCAGCACGAACAATGGCTATGCAAATGGCTACCGATAATGCAACCGATTTATTACAGGAATTATCACTTCAATATAACAAATCCAGACAGCAAGCAATTACGAACGAATTACTTGATATTATAGGCGGGTCATTTGGACAAAACTAATTTATTCAACAACAAACAAAAAAGGCTGCGAATTCTGCAGCCTTTTTTGTTTGTTGTTATATGAAAACTTAATTGTGACCATTTGAAGTTTTGTTAACATTCTTATTTCAGCAATCAATTAAGAGATTTAACTGTCTATTTTTTTTGACTAATAAATGGAAGTGTAAGATAGAGATTCAATATGGAACAATTAGTTCTTAATTAAACTCTTCTGACTAATTGGTTTTCGGATTTCTTAAGGTGTAAATAACTAAAAACACAACACCGAAGGTGACTGACATATCTGCAACATTCAATATGCCAGTTCGTAAAGATCCTATTCCGAAATTAAGAAAATCAACCACATGGAAATCATAGAACAATCTGTCAATTAAATTTCCAAGTCCTCCGCCTATGATACTTACTATAATAATTAGTTGCTTTTTATCTTCCAGTTTAAATGCACAATAATAAAGACCATATAAACAAACAAGTAATGGTATGATTATTAAAGCAATATATTTCAGACTGTCAGGCCAGTTTGTCCCGACACTCAGAAAAGCACCGGTATTCTCAACATATTTTAATATAATTGTATTATAGAAAAATGAAATGCTTTCCTCTCCCTGTAAATAATTTATTGCAATCAGTTTTGTAATTCTATCTGGAATAATATTGAGTAGTAAAACAATAATTGTCAGCAGAATTTGTTTTTTTTGTTTCATGGATTTTTAAATTGATTTTTTTTTAATAAGGTCTTGCAAATCTTTTCAAGTATGCTCCGTTTTTCTTTAAATTGCTGTTCCAATAGAAATTAGTTAACCCAAATTTGCTTAAAAAATTGAAGAACCTTATATGTGTACGGCTAAAGGTGTATGGTTTACGCAAATCATTCATTATCTTTAGTTCGAATGTTTCGTTTTGACCGAAATATTCACCCAGACTTTCAAATTGACTGTATAATTTTTTTGTCATTGGTGCCGGCATAATTTGAATACCCTCAACTCCTCCTTTAATCACAGTTCCCAAATACTCACAGTTCAACCGAAGCGTGAGTTTCCTTAGATATTTTTCTAAAAATGAAGAATGAATTGATTCCGGGAACCCAGACTGAACTACAAACCCGATTTTTTTAGATTCACTGCAGGTAGATTGATGAGCAATAATCTCAATGAATTCTTTGACAATTCCCGGCATGCAATCAGTATAAAGCGGAAAAAATACGATCACTGTATCTGCCTGTCTGAAAATCTTCTCAGATGCTTCACGCAGGCTTTTATTGGCAAGATAATATACAGGAACTGTATTGCCGTTTATACGGTTATACCCTTTCAGAAATTGCTCAATGAGGATTGATGAATTACTCTTCTTATACCTGGGTGATCCGTTAAATATTACAAGTTTCATTTAAGATCTCCTTTGGATTTGTATTTTCAATAAAACGGGTGTATTTTCTTTTGCTGTGAAAATTTAGTGCAAGCCTGTCATAAATATTATTTGTTATTCCAATATCTTCCTCATCAGTATCCTCTTCTCTTTGAAGTATCAATCCAAATTCAGGATATCGATCGTATCGCTTATTGTGATGACTTTCACCCATCTTCATTTGAATATAGGGATGTAATAGTACAATTAATCTGTCAACAATTTTTTTAAGTGCTGAACTTGTAAATCCTACCATCAAGGGTGAGGAATAAATAATAAAATCTGAATTTATATAGGAACGAAAGATTTGTTCAGCACCATCTTTTTGAGAGCATTCACCGGGTGTTTTCCACCAACAACACCAGCAACCTGAACAATATTGCAACTCCATTTTATCAATTGGATAATAATCAACTGAGTGGTCTTTTTTGAGTAAAAGGACCAGTTCATCCATAAATATTGAATAATCACTTCTCGCTTGATTCATGTCTCCATCCAGGATTGTTATTCTCATTTATTCTCAATTTATATTTAAGGCTCAAATATACAAATATTCAGCTTCATAACAAAAATTGAATTGAAATTGAATACTATTTATGACTTTTTCAATCCTTCAATAGGGATACAAATTCTATTATTCAATTATTTTATAAATAGTACATCCTAAAAGTACACTTTGCAATTTATTGTAAATTTTATCCGGACAAAGTTCTATTTCTAATATAAATTAATCAATAAGAATATTTTATTAAAAAAAATAATAGAATTCCGGTCGGGGGATAAAGTAAAAAAGCAAATAAAACAAAATGAAGCTAATGGTAAATGTATGAATGGTAAACTATATATGTGGTTATTTGTTACATAAAAGTTAGCAATTTCGTTGAAGGAAGTAAAAAGGAGTTAATTGGTTAATTGGTTATCCCGATAGCTATCGGGAGGTTAATTGGTTGATTGATTATTTGGTTGATAGGTTGATTAGTTAGTTGAGTAAGTTGGAAATTGGTTAATAAAACAGTAAAACTACTCCGGCTACAGGCTAATTTAAAATCGTAAATTAATAAATTGATAATGTCATCTGTTTATTTCTTATTTTCTATATCCGTAATGAAGTATACTAAAATGATGATCACATTACATTATTATTTTTATCTGTATTTTGTTTTTTAAAAAAATAATTATCTTTGCTATATAAACATATTTTAAACTATCTAAAAAAAGTATTATGAAAAAAATTAGTCTTTTATTAATAACCCTATTTATAAACGGTGCTTTCTTTTCAGTGGCTAATGCTCAGAATGATATTTTAAATATCTTCAAGGCTGGTGTTGTAGACTTAAATACAATTGCAAACGGATACTTAAAGCCTGCCGGAAATAGCTTTTCAGCAGGATTGGGTTCTGACTGGTATAATACCGCAGCAGTACATAAGCCGTTTGGTTTCGATCTGACTATCGGTGTAGGAGTAGTATCAGCTCCTAATTCAGATCAAACGTTTGGTATTGGTGGGTTAACTGTTTTAAAACCGACAGATGCAACCCTGACAACTGCTCCCACATTTGCCGGAAAAGGTAATGGTGTTGAGCTGAATCTCTTACAACCACAATATTTGTCAACCGGTCAGCCAAATCCGTTATATCCAGGTAAAATTGTTTCTTTTAATACTCCTTCCGGTGTTTCAAAATATATACCAACAGCAAGTGTTCAGTTTACAATTGGAATTCCTTTTATAAATGACATTTCTTTTCGATTTGTGCCAAAAGTAAGTGTCAAAGGTTTTGATGCATCATTATGGGGAATTGGAATCAAACATAATTTTAAACAATGGATTCCTGTCATAAAAGATCTCCCTTTCGATGCATCCATTGTTTTGGCTTATACTAAATTCGATTTAAAGTATGCTTTCCCGGCTTCTGCTCAGATTACACCTGATCAACTGGTCAGCGCTGGTACTGAAACTATCCCTGATCCTAATACGACTTATAGTGACTATACTACACAAGGTATGAAAATAAGTGCTAATGCTCAAACAGTTAATTTAGTGTTTTCCAAAAAGTTACTTTTTATTACTCCTTATGTAGGATTTGGCTTTACAAATACAAATTTTGATTTGACAATGACAGGTAATTATCCTACTCTTGGTGATCCTGTACAATCAGGAACACATATAAGATGCAAATAAAAAATGTTAATGATCCTGTCTATATCACTTCTAGCCAGGTTTTGACCAATGCTACGTTGGGGCTCCGGATTAAACTTGCTGTTTTGACCCTTCATGCTCAGTATGCTTTTCAGAAATATCCTGTTGCTTCTGCCGGATTTGGCTTTTCTTTCAGATAAAACAGATATAGAACAGGTTATAAGCTTCCATGTATTATTAGAAGGATACTGTCTATGAGTTTTAATGTATTTAAATGATAAATATAACCGAATAAAGAGTAGAAATAAAGTTGATACAACTTTACTATTATACATTGTGTGAAACTAAAAAAGAAGGTTGTCGTGTAATAACCTTCTTTTTTTAGTTTCATGCTTCCCAATATGTGCAGTAAATTTAGGATAAAAGGTTCTGGATTGCATTGTTTGACTTTGTGAAATAACAGATTCTTTCAATCGCGAATTATGGTTTACACTTGATTCTATTTTATTCCAATGTAAAAGAAGTGTGAATAGGTGTAATAAATATATCTTTTGTCATACAATTTACAAAAAGCAAAAGATAGTTATTAAAAATTCAATTATTAATAGTTAAATAAAAACAAAATATATTCTATTATAATCAATAAAACATAAATAATATTGATTATAAAACCTGTTATTCTATTTTCTGTTCATTTGAAAAATTCAATATCAGAATTAAGTCAGGCATTTGTAGTAATTAATATTTAATTGCCTGTTAAAAAATACGAAACAAACTACATACATTTATTGCTAATTTTGTACTAAACAGAATAAACAACTATTGGGAACTATGGTAAGTTAATTCTACGATTTGATCAGGTATATAAGTGAATAAAAATACCAGACAAAAATCAGTTTGCTAATTACAGCCTGTAGAGATAATGCTACATTTAAAGATAAAATACTACAATCTACAGCATATCAGATTAATATATGAATATGAGTATATTTGCAATGTACTTTTAAGGCATATACAACAGATCATTTATTATTCATATTTTAAATTTTACAATTATGAAAACCATTAAATTTTATTCTTTTATAAAAACGGTAACTATTCTCTTTTCAAGTTATATGATCGTCTTAGTTGCAATGTTAATTATTTTGCATAAATAAGAATACATTTCATTCTGATCTCAATTCTATTAATCTGATTTGTATTTATCAGTTATTCGAATTCAATCTGTATAAACCTTCAAATTTAATATGAATAGTAAAAACGAGTTCCGGTTTTACAGGTTAACAGGGTCGGCCATATATTTTGGATAATTTTATGGAGCAAGTATGCTTTCCATTATGGATGGATGGAAAGTTTTTATTTTAACACAATTCATTTAGATTTTAATACGAAATTAATTCATAAATAAAATCACTGAAACGATAAATTACTGAAATACATTCCGGTTGTCGTGTCGTTTCTATTTGTCTGACAAACTAATA
>Ga0302269_1000859_pt1 | contig 16385 bp, 22 predicted proteins | sample III_Bog_E2_2_FD_194560 | JGI IMG/M metagenome (GOLD analysis project Ga0302269, IMG submission 194560) | Peat permafrost microbial communities from Stordalen Mire near Abisko, Sweden - III_Bog_E2_2 | ecosystem: Environmental > Terrestrial > Soil > Wetlands > Peat | place: Sweden: Abisko...
CATTACCTAGAACTAGTAGTGCGCGGCTAAATGAGGCATCAAAGTCATCTGGGATAGGATTAATTATTCCCTTTATTTGCAAGGTCTCATCAACCTTGTACTTATTTAAGATGGAACTGAAATCCATGGCTTCTAGATCCACCAGTTGCTTAGTGGTAACATTAGCCTTATTTCCACCAAATACTGCTGTTAAGCTACCAGCACTTATTTCAAGTTCAACCCTTAGGACATCTTTGTAAACTTTAGATAGGGTTATAAGCTGCTGACAAAAGAAGGTTGGAAGGATAACCGGGATATCAGCCGGTAATTTAATTTTGGTCTTGGTCTGGTAACGGGATATGGTAAAGTTGTCAGTGGAAAATAATACAGCACCATCCTTTCCGCTTTCCATAGTGATCCCCATCTGCGCTGGGTGCGTAGGATCATTACCAACAGCAACCAGACACATTTCAATTCCCTTTAATATGTCAGCGGATAGTTCTATAGGGTAGATGGCCTGTGGTGGTTCCACGTAGGGGAAGTCTGCTAATGGCAGGGTGGGTAACTTTAACTTTGACCGGCCAGCCGCTACTGTGATACTTCCCTTCACATCATCAATTAGTACTTTATCTGATGTGAAACTATTGAGTGCCTTAATAAGCAGATCACCCGGCACGCAGCAGTGTAAACCTTCCAATGGGCTGGCCACCGTGATAGCGGTTATATCATTGTAGGCGGTGGCATTAATTCCATCAAAGCAGATATGCGTAAGGCTCGGAATATAGGCTTGGGTGGCCAAGGCTGGTTTTACTAGGTTGGCTACTGCTAACAGGCTGGTTCTGCTGACTTCATTGGGCATGGTTAAACTCCTTTTCAAAATTACGATTTAAAACTTTATCCGGTAGTATCTGATGTAACTTTTCATAATCCATGAACGACACTAAGAGAGAGAGATGTTCCGCTTCTAATAAGCCTCTACCGTATCCGGCAATCTCACCACCAAAATGTTTTTCACTTGATACAAGGTAAATTAGCATATTTTTCTTTTAGTAATTTAATAGGAAGCATGGTTTTATATTTTCCTTGATAATGGATAAACGGGGTTAAAACATGCCGGTGATTAGCTTCAAGTGGCGCAAGAGCATACCCCCTTCCCAGCAGACCCGGCTAGATCACTGGCACTCTGCACCATATAAATTTTCATCAGTGGCTTTCATAAGATTAATTAACTCAGCAATACTACCTAGTTCAGCAAAACTCAGCAGCTCTTCCGTATGCTCGGCTTCGGTGAGAGAGAGAGAGTACGGGTTATGGAATGTCAAACTATTAATATTTAATACCAGATATACTTTCATTCTTGCTCAACCTTTGAAAACATTATCTGGACAAGTTCTTCTATCATCACGCTACTCTCTCTCTCTGCAAACGTGGCTAACACGCCAGTAACTTCTGCTTCAATCAAGGGTTTTCCGAAGTGAGCCGGAGCCGTTCCTAGTACTGCATATATCTTCATACGTAGTCACCATCAAATAATGAAGTTCTGCTAATGCTCTCTCTATCAATATCCACGAAAGACAGCAATACGGTTTCCTGCTCAATCTTGGCCAGTACCTTACCATGGTATTCATGGGCGGTGCCTAGGCAGGCATAGACAATCATACAAACAATGCCTTCTTACTTACCTCACGCTGGATGAATGGCCGTCCTACTTTCTCCTCACTTACTCTGCGGAAGAAGTAAGCATTACAGGTTGCCCGGTGCTGGTAGCTGGTGTGGACATCCTCGAAGGTCTTACCACACTCTGCTAACCACTTATCCAATACAGCTCGCATCTTGGGTGAAAAAGTGTTAGCGTGCTTGCCACCCTCTTTCATGTTGGGTGAGCGTTCAGAGACTGAGCAGTTCATGGGAGTCCGGTCAAACATGAACCTACCATTCAAGACTTGGGGGAGGTAGACCATACCAGTCATGGAAGCTTTAATCCATGATGTACTATCTACCGAGTGCCAAGGGTACCTAAATATAAGTGGTAGGGCGGTCATTCCGAAGCCGTGCGTCTTGATATTTGGGTTTCCGGTATCATCGGTAAGTACTGTGAATACTCTATCAAGCCATAATCTGCGGTTCTCGCTGGGGATTCCTACCAGCCCTCCAATTCCAATATACTGACACCCATACTCAAGCATATTTACCAGCCATTTCTGATCCTCACCGTAGTGGTAAACTGGCAGCGGATCCAAGCCTTCGTTTACCATGTAAAGGTAGTTCTCCCAAGACTTCCCGGCAGCTTCCTCCCGTTCCTTGGTAGTGGCTGCTCGTCCCGGCGCTCCTGGGATTACATCAAGACACGCATATACGTCTAACCAATCAATGTTGGATCTGATAAAAGCGCAGTACTCATCGAGGTCTACTACAGCATTCTTTGACCACGCTGAGTAGGCACCTGAGTCAAGAAAAAAACGGAAGTCGGTAGGTTTTATCATAATCATCCCATCCAATACTTTATTAGTCGTTTTAAAATTAAAGAAACTGGTAAGTAAAAAATCACCAGAAACTAACGCCGGTCGGTATCCTGCAAACTGGGGGGGCAGGCCAGAAGTAGCTAAGTGGTTAATCATAAAATAATCCAGTTTTATTATTTAATAACTTATTTATACCACGAATCCACGGTCCAATTTTTCTAGGCTCATCTCCCAGTATAGGAACCAATGCTTTAAACCTAGCCGGAGCGTATTTAAAATAGGTAAGCCCCCCTACATAATACCCTCTACCTGCTGGCCACTCTCCAGTATACGGATTGGTTGCTTTGCAGTCATAATTTTCTATATCCTCATCAGGGGGTATAAAGCCATACTTTGCACTGAGTATCATAACAGACCAATTATTCTTAACTGCTAATTTAACAGCAGCTCTAAACATAGCACCTTGATACATATCAATGGCTTTGCATCTAGGCAATTTACTCTTACGTTTAGAACAGGCAATTAACAGCACCATAATTAATCACGCGGCAATAAACTCATAAACTCAGCACGCGCTGCTGGTTTATCCAAGAATGCCCCACGCATGGCAGATGTAGTGGTAACCACGTTAGGGAGTTTCACTCCTCGGGTGCACATACAAAAGTGCTTAGCTTTAATAACTACGGCTACCCCCAACGGGTCAAGATGATCTTGTAGGCAGTCTGCTATTTGGAGTGTTAATCTTTCCTGAACTTGAAGTCTACGAGAAAATATATCGACTATTTTGGGGATCTTGCTCAAACCAACTATCCTACCGTTCGGGATATAGGCCACGTGAGCTACTCCGGTAAACGGAGTTATATGGTGCTCACAATGGCTGTACACTGGGATGTCAGTGAGAAGAATCATTTCATCTACTCCATCCGCTCCATCCGTAAATGTTTTAAGCTCATCAGCCGGATTCCGATTATAACCACTGAACCACTCTTTCCATGCTTTAACCACCCGCTTCGGAGTGTCTATCAAACCTTCTCTAGTGACATCTTCCCCGATTGCCTGCAACATCCTTATTACGCTATCCTCAGCACTGGAGTCATGGCCGGATTCAGTCACTTCCCATGGGAATGTTAGCCATTCGTTTCCTACAGAAGCAGCCCCAGTAATGACTGGGTAGGGTAATTTACGTTTAAGATACATATCACCTTTAGCGAATAGGCAGGCAAACGTAGCTAAAGGGTACTCAATCATGTAACGCTGCATAGTAGTACCAGAATCCACAAGATCATCTAGGATCACATTGGCCTCACCTGGAGAACTTACTATAACAATATCCATAACTGAGGCCAACACTAAAGCGGCAGATACCCCACCACGCGGAATACCATAAACGCATAACGGGGCTTTAAGTGACCTGTTATTTAAGTGAACCACTAAAGTGTTGGATACAATCCTAGCTGCGGCTAGCATATCATTTATACTTAATTTGTAGTTCATGCAAGCCTCTTTTTAAGTGATCCGATAACGGTAACCAAAGCATTAATTTGATCTAGGTCAGAATAGTTAGGAGTGGTAGGAAGCTCCATTAAACCTTCCGACCAAGCCCGCACCACCAATGGATCTGGATATCCAGATTCCTCGAATCCGTGAGCACGGAGTGTGGTAGCGTGGTCACTGCCCACTGGAGGATATTGGCCATCGTAAGCCGTGTGTGAGAATGCCAGCAGTTCATAGGCTCCGGGAATGCTGGTGGCTAAATTGATTGATTCAGCCTTACTCATATCCATCAGCGGGGTTAAAATACCTATACAGTTTAAATCATTCTTATCCAGCCCCAGAGCCTTGTTGATAGCATCCTCTTGCACATCAATATACACTTTACGACAATCTGGATAGTTGGCATTATCTGCCTGACAGACGCCGGTGATGATTTCATAAATGTCTTTACATATAGCCCGATTAGCCGCCAAGGTCAAGAACAGCGCATTGCGCATTGGGACGAAGGTAAGCTCTGTGCGGTCACCGATGGTCTTATCCATCTGCTCATAATTCTGGTACAGCTCAAGATCAATTTGCGGATTAGTCAGTGGTGACCTTCCTGCTAGTATTGGTCCTACGTCAATTATTTCATGCGATGTTATTCCGCCGAGGAGCTTTACCACATTTTGTGCTGCTTGGATTTCAATGCTGTGCCGCTGGTTGTAGTTAAAGGTGATGGCATGGACTTCGTCAAAGTTCTGTTTAGCCCACGCAAGGCAGGTAACAGAATCCTGACCACCTGACAAAACTACCATTGCTTTATTCATAATAGTTCTCCGTAAAATAAAAGGGTGCTAGATAATTATACCGAGCACCCAGTGATATCAGTACTGCAACTTTACTTAATGGTATGACCAGCCGCTTTCAAGATGGTAATAAATTTATGCGCTGATGCATGATTCATTGCCAAGGTATTATCGCGGAATTCGAGACCTTCCTTCGTAAGTATCTTGGCTATTTCATCCTTGGTAGCTTTAATATCTTCTGCAACCAGTTCCATGATGCGTTGAGAAACACTAACCCCACCGTTATCCTTGGCAGAAATCTTTTTCTTATCTGTGGCTGGGGCTGGAACTTCTTTAGCAGGCGCGCCACGCTTAGAAGTTGGCTTTGCTTCTGGTTCTTCTTCCTTGGCTGCTGCGCCACGGCGAGTTGACTTATTCTCTGCCGGAGCTTCTTTCAGGACTACGGATTCAAGGCGGTCACGTTGGAATTCTTGCTCATCCTTACCATCGTCAATCACGATAATTGAATCATCAATCTCTACGATCACGCCCTCCGACACCTTACCGCGCTTGTTTGTGATAATAACTTCGTCGTCAACTGCCGGCTCATATTCAGGAGCATCATCCTGAGCTTGGCTAGCAACTTCGGACTCCTTCTTGACGATTGATTCAACGCGGTCTTTAGTGAACTCAACTTCTTCACCGGCCACGTCAACTACGATGATGTCCCCATCGATTTCCAGCAGTTCACCTTCTGACACTTTACCACGCTTGGTGGTGACCACGATGAGGTCCCCAACTACCGGAGCAGCAGGAGCCGCCTTAGCAGAACGGCCACCACGTGCTGGCTTTGCTTCTGGCTCTTCGGCTGGGGCAGCACCACGACGAGTTCGTGTAGTTGCTGCTTCTTCTTCTTCCAGGTCTGGGAAGTCAATTGGGTCTTTCTTTGAATTGATGTTATCCGCTGCATCATTGAACCAGTCTTGCTGTTCAGAGCTAAGACTCTCCCAGTCACCATCCGAAAGTTCACCAACGGCAGAAATAAGTCGCTTGCGGAACGCTACATCTTCCTCACCTCGTATTGCTTTAAGCCCAGTTAGTTCTACTAGGGCATCACGTATCTTGCTTTTAGCCATGACAACTGCTCCTTTAAAATTAATGAAAACCTACATAACCAGTTTCCCAGTTATCTATATATACCCCGCGTTACTTAAAATATGCGCGGACTAAGCCTATACTATCGGTCCCTTTCTCCCTACCGAGGGCTTCATTGATGAAATTATTACCGTCTTCTACATTGTGGCCATTACCTTTCCATGCGTTACGGGCTAGTTCTAGTATCTCTATCGGGGCTATTAATAGGAGTCTTAGTACCTGCATTACTTCGTTAGGAGCCTGAGAAATGGATACCAGCACGCTCCCGTGGTTATCAAGATCACCAGCAACTTCATGATGTGAGTGTTCATCAGAGTCCTCCAAATCAAGAGAGTGTAGGTTACGTAAAATACTGTCTTCATTGGCTAGGTCATTAAACCGGTTATACAAAGCCGTTTTGTACAGAGCCATGAAATGCTTTGGCTCCTCAACTGAGTACTTAGCCGTAAGCTTACAAAATACAAGGAAAGCTTCGGACTCCGCATCCTCGTAGGTCATGGATGATTCAACGCGCCAATAGTTTGTTTTAAGGAAATTAGTGGTGTATCCCTCCAAGCTCCCCTTCCATACTGGTATGTGGTTAAGTTTAGTGCGCGGTCTAACGGTGAGTTTTCTTCTAATTTGTGACATTTAATTGCCTCCGTGGTTTAGGTGTGTTGGATGAATTATTCATAACTAACTTAGCTCTTATTCTACCGGTAGTAGTTGCAACTACATTAATTCTTTTGCGAGGTGAAGCTAGGTGACTCTCAGGACGTGCTGGATCAGTTCCTTGCTTCATCCCATGCAGGCAGTATTTTGGATTAGCTACCCAGCAGTCAATCCCATCATAAATACCTACTAGGGACTCGGTATCGGGTAACTTAAACACGCGCAGGTGGACCTTATTATCATCTCTATTTACGTAACCAATCTGCGTGCATCCCCTGAACTTGCTTTGAAATAGTCTATTATAGGAATTACTCACGATTAACCTCCATAGCCAGTTTAACAACTTCACGCGGAGTTAAATCTCCACAATCTTTTCTCCCTTTTGGGACTTCCATGATTGAAGTCTTCGGTATATGTGACAACTTCGCCTTCATCCTCATACTATCTACTGCCCCAGTGCCGGTATTATTGTTGTCCATCATAAATACTATCCGGTCGAACTGGCTTGCTGCCTCCTCCAAAATATAAATCTGCTCATCTTGTATATTGTTCGTAGAAATGGCTACGGCCCTTACACCATGATATTGCCCATAGAAGTCAGACTTGATTGCATCGAAAGGCCCCTCTACTACTAACAGAGTATTTCCACCCGTGATAAGTACATCATGATTATATAGAGTCTGCTTGGCTGGTATCATGCTTTCATCTAATCCGAGGTCTTTGTAACGGATGGTGGCATCTGCAATCGCTCTTGCGGTCCAAGTAACCAGCTCACCATTTACGTAATAGGGTATGATGATCCTGTCGTTGTATGGCTGGTTTGTAGTAGCCATTAGATTGTACTGATTAATAAGACATGATAAGTCTCGATGTGGGAATCCTCTGTTTTCTAAATAAGCTAGGTGACGTTTACAAGAAATACTGCCATCCACCGACTTGAAGCCTTTAGGAAACCCAAGTTGGTTACTACGTTCGGCTGCTGGGGCTAGGTTAGCTTCCCTGCCCAGTACTCTGGCTGCGATTGCGTCAAACCCATCCGGGTCGATGTAGTCAACATCTAACCCTGCTATCTCACGCGCCTTATCGTATGATATTTTTAGTAAGGCGACTAATAGTCTCAGTGGGGAACGGCCACGATGGTCTGCATTACGCCAGCATCCCCATGCGCCGTTACTTAAGTTCAGTCCCATGTGGAAACCATCAGTAGCATTAGACCAGCATAGTGGACAATGGATATTTACATTTCCACGTTTTACATTACCCCCACGAGTCGAGTACTCAACCCCGTACCGATCTAGGATTCTTATCCAATCAATGGTTGTAGTCATTATTATGGTTAATTAAAAGTGACGACTTTAGTATTATATAAAAAGTTATTGATTAAGTAAACCTAAATGTTCTCGTTTAAACTGACCCCCTACCACCATATCATGCATGGACTTACCCTCGGCTAACATTTCCTTTATGCCGAAGTCTACTGTGCGGCTGGCCATGAGGTCATATATAAAAGTCTTATGCGTTTGTCCCGGTCTATGAACCCGTTTCTCAGTCTGCTTTCGTGCTATGGGTGAAGGTGGTGATTCGTAGAAGACCATATAGTTTGCTACATCCTGCAACCCATCTACGCCAGTGCCACCACTTGCTGAGTTCATCAAGAAGACTTTAATGCTCGGATCATTCTTAAACCTGCGTATGGCGTTCACAGGATCCTTGCTGCCCCCGTAAAGCCATTCAGCCTTGCAATTAATCTTTTTAAGTCTTTCCATAATCAGTTCACCACTTACCGTGTACTCGTGGCTAATAACTATCTTCTGGTCACCAGATTCCTCTACAATCTTTTCTAACGCATCCAACTTGGCATTTTCTTTAAAGCGTATTTCGTGCGGACCATATTCATCAGTCCAAGATAAGTAGCCCGCTACTAGCTGACGCATACGGATCCAAGCCCCGTCCAATGCTTGTACCTTCCCTCCAGCACTAATAAGACCTTCCACAGCTCGGTAGTAGTGCTCAGACTGCTCCTTGCTCATATTTACTTTAATGGTGATGTACTGGCATTCCGGAAGGTCAGCACATTCCGATTCATCGTAACGGATACTGCGATGCTGCAATGCTCGATATAAAGCCCTAGCCTTGCGCTTATCAAACGACCAAGTAGACCCAGCCCAGTAGTCCTGCGTCTCCTTCATGTATCCGGCTCTAAACAGACCTAACGTATCTCCGAAGGTATCACCTCGATCCACCAGATAAAACTGCGGCCAGATAGCCTCTATATTGCGTCCAAACAGGGTCCCCGTAGTCGAGTAGACGTAATCAGCCTGCTTAGTAAGCTGGCGCATGATACCGAAGCGTAGAGTGTCTTTATTTTTAACAAGGTGCGATTCGTCAATACCTATGAAGTTATAAATCTTCTGGAGCTTGGCTATCTTGCTATCATCGCGCACATACTTCTTACCCAGCTTACGGCTTACTGCAAGATGCAGACCAGCATAATCTATCAAAGCCACTTCACCAACTGGGTTAAGTAACCTTTCCCACTTCTGCTCAATCTCACCAATGCATGGAGTAGACTCCAGATTAGAGTGCTTGAGTAAATCATCTTGCCATGATCCTATATTAATTAATCTAGGCACGGTGATTAATGCGTGTTCTATCTTTTTTTCTCGGATACGCTGGGTAATCAGGTCTTGAATAATTTTTGATTTTCCGAGCCCCATATCAAGTAAAAATAAAAATCTAGGCTCAAGCATTCCGACAAGAAAACAAACCATCTGGTGGATCCATTGGTCTGTTTTAAATACTGGCTTTACTTTTAGAGAATTTATCTCTGCTAGTAACTGCCGTTCTGATAGCTTCTTCATCCACACGTAACTGTCTAAATTTCTAGACAGGTACTGAGCCAACGCCCGTTTGTCAATGGTTCCCATTTAGTAGTACTCGATATAGGCCAGTAAAAAAAACAGCGGAATTAAAGAATTGTACCTTGTTAAAGTAACTGGCCTGAGCTTGTGCTACATCTAAGTAGTAACTACGGGATGGTGGCTTAGAAATAGTAATAGACATCCAAACTAACTCACCTGTTACTTTTTTAAACTGCGCTATAAATCTAGTCGTCATCACGATCCCTTCTAGCTCCTGTTTTCTCATCAAGGGTACGCCAGTATTCCGATCCAAGATAGCAGTCATTCAAACAGAACTGACCTATTGAGTACGCCTGCGAAATTAGTATCTGAAATTTATCTTCATCATTTCTGCCATTACTTACAAATAGTCTGGCCAGATTCAAGGTCTTTTCTTGAGGGGTCTGCGCATATGTAAGTACATTGTCTGCGGTAGCAATCTTAGAATAGTCCTCTGCCACCATATCATCAGTAAGAACTTTTGCTTTGCTACTGGCTCGATTCCCTTGACTGGCTACTACCATGGCACAGTTCCGTTCCATGGCAATCCCCCGCAGGTCTTTATATATTTTACCAGTATCCGTGCGCAGATTACTTCCATCTAATTCCATTAAGTCCGGGTAATCCAAGATAATCATGTCTGGTATAAATTTATGAAATCTTTCCAGTCCATCTAGATAAGCACGAAGCATGGATATGGTCAAAGCACCCGTTGGAAACTGCTTAATTATTAGAGGAGGTCTGCGCCTAAATTCCCGTTCAATTCTAGATTTTAAGTAAGGCTTGATGTTAGCGTCCAATAAAGTCTTGCGCTCAACCTCATCTATATCAAGTCCTACCAGTTTCCCATTCTCTACCACTAAGGTTGTGGTGTTTACCTTTGGTGATCTTTTTGATATTGAATATAAGTTCTGGATATAACGTTGACTGACTCTACTCTGCGCCATTTCAAGCGTAATATGCAGTACTTTCTTTCGCTGTAGAAGTCCCCATTTACCAAAGTGTATTAATGCCCATGATTTTCCCTTCTTCGGAGGAGCAATTACTAGGAACAACTCACCTGGACGCGGAGTGATGTCTCTTTGATCAAGCTCAGTTATGCCGGTAAGAATCCCATGTTCTTGCTGATTGAAGAAGTCCAGTGCTTGGTCAGCATCCCGCAGATTAAGTCCCGGATCAAACGAAATTATTTGCGAGGATAAGCCTTTCTGCAACTCAACCTCTGCCCCAGCCACGTTACCATCCTCGATAGCCTCAACCGCTTTAACTAGGGCTGACTTTAGATTCTGCTGTCTAACAAACTGAGACAGCTGGGAGATTGTATAGTCACCATTGATGCTATCTTTAGACAGGAACAGGTTATCAATTACCCGAGTGTAGCTAGTAGCCTTACGCTTATCTGAACCAAGTAGGATACCCTCCAGAGAGTCTGGTAAGTGCTCCTTAATTGGTTCTTGAAACTGGTCTATAAAGTCAATGGCCTGTTCTGCTATCTCACGGAATACAGCAGACTCGAATAGGTTAGCGGTGATACTGTGGCGGATTAGTTTTGCATAGTGGTCAGAAAAAACTAGTAAAGTTAAAATATTTTCTTGTAAAGCCCCAGATAACTTTTCTTGTTGCTTCATTAGAATTCCTTATTTACTTATTTGTGCGAAGGCATCTAACATAGCCTGAGATGTAGATATATCGAAACCATTACAAAAATTTATTAAGTCACGATCCCTAAACTTAGTAGTCTTAATTGGTAAGATTTCGTTACTCGGGAACTCTGGGTGCGGTAATTGTATTAGCCCATAATTGCGGTCAATCAAATCTGCGTAAGTAGTTCTGAGCTGGCGCATAAAGGACGGACTGTTGATTGCTCTTGTTGCGATGACCGGACCCACTTTATTTATACCGGCTACTTCATTATGCGTTCCGGTGAGTGATAGTAAGGTTACAAATTTGTCTGGCTGGATGTGGTATTCATTTTCAAAATCATTGCGGTCATAGAGACCATTTTTACCTTTCCACACCAAGAAATTTTTATACCTGAATAACTGGTACAGGTCCGAGTCATGGGAAGCCGCTACGATGTTTTTAAACCGGTTACGATACTTATGGGCAGCATGAGCTATAAGATCATCACACTCAAATCCTTTAACAGCCCAGGTAGGTAGCCCAAGCAGAGTATTAAGCTGCTTTAGGTAGCCCATAGTCTCACTAGCTCTGGCTACCAATTCCTCATCCTTAATTCCAACTCTAATACTCTTGTAATCTGGATAGGTGAGTGACCGTAGATAGGGCTTGGTATCGTAACAAATTACCAGATCAGTAGCCTTAGTCATTAATATAGCCTTGGCAACCGCGTGTAGAACCCCGTAGAGTCCTCCGGTAAACCTACCCTCACAAGTTAATGCAGCATGGACGTGAGCAGATTTATAAACGTGGTTAGAACAATCGACTAAGAGTAGCACCCGATTATTCATACTATGGTAGTCCCACTTGCTTGTGTAGCTGGAGGCAAAGCCGGTACCCATATTTCCTTACTATCTCTACGGCTGTTTGTGTGTTAAGTTTATTTTTATCATCATCATACTCATCACATGGCTGAATCCATATAGTATCCACAGAATATGGGACTGGGAAGAACACCTGATTCCGTTTTTTTGTTGGATCCTGAGTATTAATATTAGGTATGCCAGTATCCAGATCAACTCCATTAGTTTGTACTATGTATTTCCAATGATGACATAACCTAGATACCATTCCATGCACGTGCGGAGTTTTTGGGGAGCAGACCAGATCAACATAAGGATTCTCCTTACTTATAATTAACTCCGTTAATCTGTCTAACCATAGGGTTCCAGATGTTTCTATCTGGATGTGACCAACTCCTGCTTCTAAGAGTTTGCATATAAGAGGTACTATGTTCTGGCGCAGCGGCTCTCCGCCGGTAAGAACTACCAACTTAGGAATTTTTGCGTCATAGGTATCCAGCGCATCCCTTACTATTTTATCAATAGAAAACGGCATCTTCTGCATTCCATATTCAAACTGAGTATCACAAAAGGTACAGCGTAAATTACAGCCGGACAATCTGATAAATGTGGCAGGGCATCCTGCATAAGGACCTTCTCCCTGTATTGTGTTAAATATCTCCTCCACAAATAGAGACTGGCCATCTGTGTAGCGTTGCTGTTTACGTATTGGGTTCTGTCCAAACATGAATGTTCCTTATGAGTTTAATAATACTGAATATAGTAACCACCAATTAAGATGGCTACTATATCTTAGCTCCTGCTCCTGCTCCTGCTCCCGCTCCAGCTCCAGCCCCCGCTCCCGCTCCAGCTCCCGCTCCCGCTCCTGCTCCAGCTCCCGCTCCCGCTCCCGCTCCCGCTCCCGCTCCAGCTCCTGCTCCCGCTCCAGCTCCAGCTCCCGCTCCTGCTCCCGCTCCCGCTCCCGCTCCAGCTCCTGCTCCCGCTCCCGCTCCCGCTCCAGCTCCTGCTCCCGCTCCAGCTCCAGCTCCCGCTCCCGCTCCACTGTTCCCGCATCATAACGGCGTTCATTATTTCTGACTCCGTGGAAGTGCTTTTTTCAATTCGCATAAATCAAGACAAGCGCCGCGATTAATGTAAACTGGTAATCCATCCGGGTAAGGTTCACACTCTTTTACGGCACCTTCGGCCACGAATTGCATGAACCGTTCTGTTTCTGGTATCCACGAGCAATCAACCAGCACTAAATCGGTTGAGGTAACTTCCTGTAATCTCCCGGTGTAAATCATAGTCACCGTGCGAACTATTACATTTTTTCCGACTGGGTAATTACTTACAGTACCTAAAGTCTGATGAGTCTGGTTAAGAATTAATGCTTGTATTTCACGAATCTGCCCTAATGTTAAATCATTGATGTTCATTTCAGTCTCCTTTAATTAAAAAATATACTCAAGATAATTATACTAACTAAATTTAATCTTCTATCTCAGCGCCATAAAAGATACGGGAGATAAGATCATCGAACTCCATACGCCTGCGAACTGAACCAACATCATGCGTGGCAAATCGGGTCATGTCGTTATAAAACTCCCACTTTGTTCTTGGGAACTTTTCCTCGACTAATACTGGACCGAGATACTTTTCAGGGAACTTACCAAACACTAGATCATTGGCTTCGTCAAAGCTGACTTTGGTATCAGACCACTCCTCCCATTTATCTTTTAATAGCGGAGCGCGTGAAATTATTGTTTCTAGGTCTTCCAGCAGGTTAGTGCCTTCACTCCCCATAACATGGCGCAGCTTAATAGCCCCGAAGGACTGACCTATCTTCATACCATTGGAGCAAATAAGTCTAAATGCTCCAAGCTCCGCTGCGAAGGTAAGACTACGATCGTAACTATTCTGCATGACCATTGTTATTTCATTAACGTCATCCCTGCCCAACTTAATTGGTGCTATTGGAAGTTTAAACTCAGCCCTCATCCTGATGCCACCATCAAAAGACCGGACGGAGGACTTCACCTTAGCATCGAAGTAAGATTCCAGTCCATTATTAATCTGGTCAAAAGCTTCACCGTGCTGGATAACCTGATACCGGTTACTGACAACATCAAACAGCTTAGTGCGGTCGTGGTTAAAAAGACATATTTTATTACTGAACTCCTTTACTTCACCTAGCTGAGGGAAGGCTTGTTGTAATGGGACTGCTGATATTGGCTTACGCCATTCTTGTATTATTGCACTCATATAAATTTACTCCTATTCTTGTTTAACAAATAAACCAAGCAAGATGTTTGCTGGTTCACTTTTTGCAGTGATTGTGGCTTGCGATTTATTTGAAATACGTAAGGATATTCCGCAGTAAATACCCCAGTCTGCGCCGGCCTTGATATACCCTCCGGCCTTGATAAACTCTCCGGCATTGATATACCCTCCGGCATTGATATACCCTCCGGCATTGATATACCATCCGGCATTGATAGACTCTCCGGCATTGATATACTCTCCGGTATTGATATACAATCCGGCCTTGATAGACCATCCGGCCTCGATAAACTCTCCGGCATTGATATACTCTCCGGCCTCGATAAACTCTCCGGCCTCGATAGACAATCCGGCATTGATATACTCTCCGGCCTTGATATACCCTCCGGCCTCGATAGACAATCCGGCATTGATATACTCTCCGGCCTTGATAGACCATCCGGCCTTGATATACCCTCCGGCCTTGATAGACCATCCGGCATTGATTCTGCACTTAAAAATTAGATGCCCTTCAAATTTCAATAGATTGTTTACTACGAGTGCTTCTGCTTGTTCTTGCGTTTCAATTATTAGCGTTTCCATGTTTTCTATTCCTTATTTATAAGATGAGATAACTACCCACAAATTACTACAACTTGGTAACGATCTTCTTACCCAGCGCCAAGCGGATCCCCAACAGTAGGCCGTAGGTAGCAGCGGCTACCAAGGCATCATCCTGCCTAACTACCGAGGCTACCTGATTGAGGTCCCAGCCGGCGTTGGTAGCAGTTTCTTGCAGGTCTACCAGTAATTGCTCCTCCTGAGACTTCAGTTCATCCTTGGTCATCGGATGATACTTAGGTGGCGTAGACTTACGTTTATTTATGCGGCCGTCTTCAAGATCACGTTTAAGTTGTGTGCGCTTGCCTTTTCCTGCGCCGGATGCTTGCTCCACATGGCCGGCCTGCTTTTCTTTACTGGTTTTCGCTATTGCCTTGGCTGTGGTGGCGTTTATTTTCTTATTCTTCAATGCGTCCTTCACTGAGTCGTCAGCTTCTAGCAGGCGGAGGGTGTCCACGATGTGAACGTGCTTCCGACCTACTTTGTCACCAATCTGCTTCAAGGTCATACCTGCATCACGCATACGTTTGTAGGCTGCTGCTTCCTCCAAGGGTAAGAAAGCCTTACCGGAGTTACTTTCAAACATCTTAATGAGGTTACCAAGATCATCTGAATTTTTATCTTCAAGCAGGGCTGGGATCCCCTTGGCAAATACTTCACCCTTGGCAATAAGATGCTCTACTGCCGTCAGGCGGCGGTCACCGTCTATCAGCTCGAAACCTTCACCTACCTTTTTTACGCGGATCGGGATCAGCATCCCGTTAGCTTGAATGGACTTTGCCAACTCTTCTATTTCTCCAAAGTCGAAACGTGGATTCCAGCCAGCGCGGCGGGACACGGCGGTAGGGTTGATATAAGCAAAGTTAGAAGGGCGAGATTGGATGATTGCGTTCATTGTATTACTCCTTATTTAAGAATGAATGGTTACTTACGGATTACTAATTTTACTGCTTGAGAAGTTGCTTCCACCATCTTGATGTGCTCGCCGATGGCTTTAACGTAGGTCGGCGTTATTTCGCTGGTTGTTGTAATCTTAATCATCGCTCCTGCCTTGCGTGGATGGTTAGCTTCAATTATATTCAACGGAACCAGCTCCAGATTACCTTTTACTAATCCCAGTACTTCTTTATTCTTTGCTTTTTTCTTGGCCATATTCATTGCTATCTCCTTAACGTTAAAATAAGCCCCAAAGTATTACGATGATGATGCAGATGCGGTATACCATGACGAGTGTTATCATATAAATTTACTCCTATTCTTGTTTAACAAATAAACCAAGCAAGATGTTTGCTGGTTCCCTTTTTGCAGTGATTGTGGCTTGCGATTTATTTGAAATACGTAAGGATATTCCGCATTAAATACCCCAGTCTGCGCCGGCATTGATAGACCCTCCGGCCTTGATATACCCTTCGGCATTGATAGACCCTCCGGCATTGATATACCCTCCGGCCTTGATATACTCTCCGGCATTGATAGACTCTCCGGCCTCGATATACTCTCCGGCCCTGATAGACTCTCCGGCCTTGATAGACAATCCGGCCTCGATATACTCTCCGGCCCTGATAAACCATCCGGCCTTGATAGACTCTCCGGCATTGATAAACAATCCGGCCTTGATAGACCCTCCGGCCT
>Ga0302269_1000861_pt1 | contig 16367 bp, 10 predicted proteins | sample III_Bog_E2_2_FD_194560 | JGI IMG/M metagenome (GOLD analysis project Ga0302269, IMG submission 194560) | Peat permafrost microbial communities from Stordalen Mire near Abisko, Sweden - III_Bog_E2_2 | ecosystem: Environmental > Terrestrial > Soil > Wetlands > Peat | place: Sweden: Abisko...
AGCGAAATCACCAGCGGCGACCTGGCCCTGGGACAAGTCATCAGCGTGAATTCCGGAAGCACAAACGTGGCCACCTTCACGACCACGTCCAGTAACGACACACTCGACCAGATTGCCGCGCAGATCAACGCCGGCACCGGCCATACCGGAGGTTCGGCAACTGCCGGCATGGTTACGGCCACTGTCGTTTATAACAGCGCGGGCCAGGAGACCAGTCTGCAGTTGAACGATGGTTCGAATGCAGGCGGCGCGTTGACAGTCACCGCGACTCCCACCACCATCGCCCCCAGTGCGTTGACCTCGCTGACGACAGTGAGTGCGGCGAATAGCCCCGTGAACGTGAATTTCTCGACAGGCGGGGCTGGTTCCGCAGGGCAGTATGCTGTTGCGACTCTGGCTATCCCTGGTGGAACCGCCGACAACAATCCGGCGACTAACAATCTCACCGGCAGCATTGAGATCATGAACGGTGGAAACGCCACAACCTTCCACCTGAACGATTCCTCCGGTGACTCCAATACCGCCACCAATGTCTATATCACTGCCGGCAACTCGTCGCTGACTGGCCTTGCTGCGGCGATCCAGGGCAGTCTGGGTCTGGGAGCTACAACAACCGCATCGGCCACGACCTCCGGCATCACGATTACGTCCACCCAGGCCGGCACCGCCATCAGCACAGTGGGCACACCGACGTTAGCGGCCACACTGGGCGCCGGAGTCACCAGCAACGTTGGAGGCCTTCTAGCGTCATCGGGTACAGATGGATCGACATCATTGTCCATGGTCGGCGACGTGAACGGCTTTAGCGGCACCGGCCTTGATGCACTTGCCACAGGCACCAATTTGGTGCTGACGAATGGAAGCGGTTCTGCATACACCTTCACCATGGGAACAGTCGCGGCTGGTTCCGGAACGACAACCGAAACTACGGGCGGCCTAACCACCGGCGCGCTGCTGACGGCGATCAACAGCACTACGGGAACCTCCGGGATGAGCGCGGCCATTACCGGCGGCAAGATCGTGATCAGCTCGAACCAGGTGAATACCTCGATCACGGCGGCCAGCACCTTGACCGGTCTCGGCGCGGGATTCAGTCAAACTGGCAGTGGCGTGGCCCCGACGATAGCGAACCAGAGCGCCGTTACTCTCACGACAGGCGTTGGAGCACCAGCTACCGGGCAGGGATCACTGACCGGCGCCGGCACTACGCTCACCGGCGATTTCTCCGTCACCAACAACGGCAACACGACGGACTTCATCATGAGCACGGGCGCGGGCGTTGCACTTTCCGGCGGGGCTCAGACCCTCTCGGGAGCCAACTCCAACATGGCAGGCCTGATGGCAGCCATCAATGCAGATGCCGGACTCGATCTCAGTGCCACGCTTAACCAAGTGGCCGGCGGTGCAGTCAGCGGTCTGACATTGACGGCAACCAACGGCGCGGCCGCCGCGGTTACTACTGGTGGCGCAGGATTGGCTCAGGCTGGTTCGCTGGCCTTTACGACTCCAGTCGAGGGCGGAAGCGGCCAGGCACAGTCTGCCTTGCTGGCTCTGCAGAACAGCGGCGTGCTGGCTCAGGGCGGAACGATTGCCGAGGATGGCACTGTGACCGGCTCGATCAGCATTACCACCACAACCGGCGGCCACACGGTGACCGACACCTTCAACATGGGCAGCAACGCTACGGGCACCACGGGCACCGCGACGGTGAACGGAGTTTATAACGTTGCCACCAACAAGCTGAGCGACCTCATGGCAGCAATCAACACCGCGGGCGGCGACAACCTTGACCTCACAGCGACCCAGGATGCAGGCACCGGCGGCATCTTCCTGCAATCGAAGTCGCTCAGTGACTCGGGTATGGGAGCAAGCTCGAACAACCTTTCAACTTCGTTGAATTACACGGCTTCGTCAGCCTCGGCGGTTACTTACACGCCGGCGGTCGTGGTAGACACCAATGGCGGAGTCAACAACGCCAACGATTTGCTTGAAAATGGAGCGATGATCGTTCTCACCGGCCCGACCGGCCCAGCGACAACCTTCGTGGTGGGAGGGAATAATGGGGTCAATACAATTGGTGTGGGCATGTTTGGCGGTCAGGCGACGCTCGGCCAACTGGCTACCGCAATCGCCGGCGCCGGTCTGGATTTGAACGCCACGGCGGGCACAGGGGGACTGACGATCACTTCGACGGCAGCCAATGGCGCCGGGACAATTACTGTCGGTACCAATACCCTGAAGGACGATTACAGCACCGGCACTCCGGTCGTAACCGCCGGATCGGGCCCAACCACGGCTACCAGCGGATCCGCCTCGATCAACACCGGGGCGGGAATGTCCACCGCCGGCACCGATGCACTGGGCGGCAGCCTCGTTCTGCAAAATGGCAGCGGAACGGCGGTCACCTTCAACCTGAACAACTCCGGCGGCGTCAACAGTGCATCAACGGTCGACATTGCCAGCGGCTCCTCCACGACAACCGGCCTGATGAACGCGATCAATGCCAAGACTGCTCTGGGAATCACGGCATCGATCAACTCATCGACGGGTGCGCTGCAACTGCAGTCCAACACCACGGGCACAGCCATCACTGCCACCAGCAGCCTGACCGATGCCACCAATGCGTCTGCTCTCACCGGCGGCGCGGCGGGGAACCAGAACGTTTATTCGAAAGCCACCATCTCGCTCGCGGATTCGGTTGGTGCAGTACACAACACGTTAGGCAACACCTCCAACCCACTTACCGGCAACATCTCCATTACCGCCAACGGCAACACGATCGACTTCATCATGGGCGGCACTGGCGCCAGCAACGTCAGCAACCTTACGAGTGGCAGCGGGACGGTAACTCTTTCCGCGAACAACTCCACGGTTGCCGGCCTGAAGAGCGCGATTGTTAACGAAGGCGCCTCGCTCAACGTTTCTGTCGGCGTAAGCAGCGGCACGAACGGGCTCACCGGGGACGATCTTCTGTTGACGTCGAACGTGGCAAACGGCACCACAATCACCTCCGTCTCCTCCGCCGGCAGCCTGCAGGACACGCTGGGGAACGCGGCCGCGACCGCAAACCTGGGCAGCTTTGCCAGCGCCAGCGACATTGTGTCCGGGAATGTGGACTACACGTATGGCACCAACGAAATGAACCTCGGGACCATTGCGGCAAATAAGGACGTCACGCAGTTGGTGAACTTCATCAACACGGGTTCCTACGGCTCCGCGACAACGCTTAGCACCGGGCCGGACGTCAACCACGTCCATGCCTCGCTGGCGAGCGGCGCCAACGGCTATCAGACGATCGACCTGACCTCGGACGTCTATGGCACCAACGGCAACCTCACCAACGGTGCAACCACGGGAACGTCACTCACCGATCACCCGAACGCTGCAACGCTGACCTATTCCTCCAACAACCCGTATAACATTGGCATCTCCAACGTGGCGACCAGTGGGGTTTACGATTCCTCAATCGCTTCGGAATCGTATCCGACCGGCACCAGCGCTGCCTACGCCAGTCTTTCGGCTAGCAGGGGCACATCGGCAGGCGTTGCGACCATCAGCTACTCGGATGGCGCAGGGCAGTCCTTGAGCGCATCCGATCTGTCCAACCAGACAGACGCACAGGCGTCGCTGACGGCTCTGAACAAGGCCATTACCGATGTGGCCGCGCAGGACGGGTACATCGGCGCCCAGATCAACACGCTGAACGCGGTCAGCTCCGTGCTCAGCACGCAACAGGAGAACGTGGTTTCGGCGCAGAACGCGGTGCAGGCGACCGATTATGCGTCGGCAACCTCCAACATGTCCAAGTACGAAATTCTGAGCCAGACCGGCATCTCCGCCCTGGCGCAGGCCAACAGCATGCAGCAGGAAGTCACCAAGCTGTTGCAATAAACTCGGCGTAACGCCGCCAACCAGGGAAGGGCGTCCACATGGGCGCCCTTTCCTATGTGAAGACAAGAAGCCTGAGTCGGCTGGGCCATGAAGTTTTTCCAATTCGTCTGGTCTCCGATTGGCTTTCCGGCTGCTTGGATTCCCACCGGAGTGTGCGATGGGCACAGTAGGACTGAGCTTCGGCTCGCCGACCAGCGGCGCGGGATTTGACGTGAGCTCGACCGTGGCCGAGATCGTAGGGAATCTGCAGAACGTGGAGACGCCCTGGAAGAGCCAGTTGACGAAACTGGAGGCTCAGGACACGTCCATCTCAAGTTTGGGAACGCTGTTCTCGAACCTCTCCAACGATATGAGCGCGCTAACGGATTTTTCGGGGATCATGGCGCAGAAGGAAGGTTCCAGCTCCGACCAGAACGTGCTCACGCTCACCGCCGCCAACTCGACGGCGAATGCGGGAACGCATTCGGTGCAGGTGACGGGTCTGGCTCAAACATCGAGCGGGTACCTGGCTCCCGTTCCCGACGCCTCCGATACACTGTCCGGTTCCATCACGCTGCAGGTGGGCAGCGGCGCAGCCCAGACCATCGGCGTGCCTGGTGTCGGCAGCGGGAACAACAACCTCGCCGGCCTGGCCAGCGCCATCAACTCGTCCGGGGTGGGGGTAACGGCGAGCGTGCTGACCGACTCCTCGGGATCGCGGCTAAGCCTGGTATCGGGAACCTCGGGGGCGAACGGAAATATCATTGTCAGTTCGAATTCGATCGTCGACACCGTCACCCATCTGAATTACGCGGCGGGGAGCAGCGGCACGAGCGGTGCCCTGACCGGCATTGCCGGCGAGAACGACACGCTCTCCGGATCGATCTCCATCCAGGTGGGCAGCGGCGCGGCGCAGACGCTCACTGTCCCCGCATCCAGCAACACGCTCTCCAAGCTGGCCGGCGTAATCACCGCCGCGGGCCTCGGCGTCACGGCCTCTGTCGTCAAGAACTCCGACAACACGTACAGCCTCCAGATGGCGTCGAACAGCTCCTCGCCGTTGACTGTAACGTCGAATATCGTGGACACCGGCAGCGCTGCCACCGATCCGTTGGCCTACTCCTCCCCGGTGTCCGGCGCGGATGCGCAATTGACGGTGGACGGTGTCAACCTGACCAGTTCCTCGAACACCGTAGCCAACCTGATTCCCGGCGTCACCTTTCAACTGCTGGCTCCCAGCGCCAAGGAGTCAGATGGGAGCCTGGAGCAGGTGCAGGTGGTGATCGCCAACGACAACACAGCGGTGGAGAGCACATTCAGCACAATGATCAGCGACTACAATTCGCTGATCAGCGCGGTCAACACGCAAGAGGGGCTGGACAGCTCGGGCAACGCCGAGCCGCTGTTCGGATCTCCGACGCTTTCCCTGTTGCAGCAGCAGTTGCTGAACGGCCTGAACACGCAGAATCCGAACGGCTATCTTACCGCGCTCGCCAACAGCCTCAATCCCACGCTGTCCGGCTCTATTACTCTGCAGGTGGGCAGCAGCGCCGCCCAGAGCTTCAACGTCAGCTCTTCCGACAACACGCTCTCCGGGCTGGCCCAGGCCATCAACGCGGCCAAAATGGGAGTCACGGCGTCGGTGGCCGACAATTCGGATGGCACATCGAACCTGATATTCAGCTCGCAGACCGCCGGTGTCAACGGAACCCTCGCTGTTACTTCCAACCTCTCGGCAACCAGCGCCACACTGCTGAGTTATGGGAATACGAGCCCATTTACCAGCACCACGCCCGATGGCGGGTTGATCGGCGGCGGACCGCAGAATGATGTCCTCTCCGGTTCGTTGACAGTTCAGGTGGGGAGCGGATCGGCGGCTACCATCCAGGTGCCTTCGGGAGATGCGACGCTGGCAGGCCTAGCAGGCGCAATCAACGATGCCGAACTGGGAGTAAGCGCAACGCCGGTCGAGAGTTCCAACGGAGCCTGGTCGATCTCGCTGGTTTCGCTCGTCAACGGCTCCGCCGGGGCGCTGTCGATTACATCGAATGTTCTCGACACGACCAACACCACCACCACCAACCTAGATTACACAAACTCATCCGACATCGGCAGCCTGACCGGCCTGGGGGTCAGCGTCAACAACGACGGTTCCGTCACCTTCGATGCCACTTCGCTGGATTCGGTGCTGAACTCGGATTATGCCGGTGTGGTCGGCTTCTTCCAGAATGCGAGCAGCTGGGGGCAGAACTTCTCAAACATGCTGACCGATGCTGGAACGAGCACGGGGACAGGCGTTCTGGCGCTTGCCTCCACTTCAAACAGCAATATCGAATCCACGCTGAATGCCGACATCTCGAAAGAGAACAGTCTGATCTCCGCCCAGCAGTCCAGCCTGACCGCGGAGCTGAACAGCGCCAACGAGATCATGCAGGAGTTGCCGACCCAACTGGAAGGCGTCAACGAGCTCTACTCGGCGATCACCGGGTACAACCAGAACACCAACGGCTAAGGAGCCGATTCCCAGATGGGAAGTTATCAGGAACACGCATTGGACGGCGCTTCGGCCGTGGATCTGGTGGTTGCGCTCTATGACGGCATCGTGCGCTTTCTCTATACAGCCCGTGCGGCCGTCGAGCGCGGCGACCAGGAGGGCAGGAGAGTGGCAGTCAAGCGGGCGCTCGATATCATCATTCACCTGCAGGCCCGGCTGCGCATGGATGTGGGCGGCCGCCCGGCGCAAGCCCTCAGCGAGTTCTACGCCTCCATTTTCGCGCAGATTCTGCAGGCCTCCCAATCCGCATCGCTGCAGAAGTTCGACCATGCCATCGACTGCGTGAAGAACGTGCGCGACGCCTGGCGGCAGGTAGCCCACGATCCCGACGTCAATCCAGCTCCGCTGCAGGTTTCCGCCAATGCTTCAGGAAGATCCCTCGCCGAATTCGATGCCGACGAATACGGTTCAGCTTCTGCCGGCCACTCCCGGTGGAACGCCTGACCTGGGCATCTGTTGTGTCGTTTGCGACCGGAATGGCTGTTGATTGATTCGGCCCATCAACACAGACGCTCCGAGCCCCATTCTTGCGCCCTTTTCCTGGCGCAAGCACACCAAGCTCGTGCGAGCCTCCGGCGAGCATCTGCCGCACTGCAAGTGCCGAGCGTCTGCCGCACTGCAAGTGGTGTTTAGGTGGCTACGGTCAGTTCTTCTTCCAGTTGCTGCTTCTGGTAGAGGCTGGCGTAGTAGCCGTCGCGCTCCAGCAGTTCGTCGTGGCGCCCCAACTCCATCACCCGCCCATCCACCAGCACCGCGATCTGATCGGCATTGCGCACGGTCGAAACCCGGTGCGAGATCAGGATCGTGGTTGAGGAGGACGTGTAGCCCCGCAAACCTCCCAGAATCCGCTCCTCGGTGTAGGTGTCCACGCTGGCCAGCGCGTCGTCGAGAATCAGGATTGCCGGGCGGCGTAGCAGCGCCCGTGCTATTGCCGCCCGTTGTTTCTGCCCTCCCGAGAGCGTTGTTCCGCGCTCGCCCACCATGGTCTCAAAGCCATTGGGAAACTCCTCAAACTCCTGGCGAATATGCGCCGCCTCGGCCGCCTGCAGCATCTCTTCGGTCGAGGCATCTGGCGCGCCGAAGGTCAGATTCTCCCGGATCGTGTCGCTGAACAGAAATGTCTCCTGGGGCACCATGCCGATGTTGTGCCTGAGCACCGCCAGTGGATACTCCCGCACCGGCCGGCCATCCACCAGCAGCGATCCGTCCGCGGCCTCAAACAGGCGCGGAATCAAATTCACCAGCGTCGACTTGCCGGACCCGGTTGGCCCCACAATCGCCAGGCTCGATCCGGCTGGAATCTTCAGAGAAACATCGCGCAGGACCGGCGTCTCTCCGTAGCTGAAATTCAGGTTTCTCAACTCGATCTCACCATGCAGCACCGCATCGGGTCTGATGGCCAGATCAGCCAAGCTGTCGTTGATGGCAGGTTCTGCCTGCAACAGCTCATCGATGCGCTGCACTGAGGCTGTGCCCCTCTGAAAGAGATTCACCACCCAGCCCACGGCAATGATCGGCCAGATGAGCAGGATCATGTAGGTGTTGAACTCCACAAAATCACCCACAGAGATGCGGTGGGTAATCACCAGGTGCCCGCCAACCAGCAGCGTAATCACCATCGAGACGCCCAGGATGAACTCGAGCGTCGGCCACAGCATTCCCATCAGCTGCACCAGACGCAGCGACCGCGCAATGTACAGCCGGTTGAGCTTCTCAAACAGCCCGATCTGCGACTCCTCGCGGGCAAAGGCGCGAATCAGCCGCGCGCCGGAGTAGTTCTCCTGGGCTTGCGAAGAGATCTCGGAGAAACTGGCCTGGATGCGCTCGAAGCGGTCGTGAATGCGGTGTCCGAGATATTGCACCACGATGCTCGCCAGCGGCATGGGCGCCAGCGCCACCAGCGTCAGCCAGGGGCTCAGGTGGAGCAGGAAGTACAACGCAAAAATGGTAAAGAAGACCGTATTTGCGCTGTACATCAGCGCCGGACCGAGCAGCATACGGACCGCATTCAGGTCGTTGGTCATGCGCGCCATCACGTCGCCGGTGCGATAGCGTTGGAAGAAGCCCGAGTCCTGTTTTTCGAGATGCCGGAACAGGTCGTTGCGGATGTCGAACTCGATCTCCCGCGAAATGCCGATCAGGATCCACCGCTGCGCGTAGAGGAAGATGCCTTTGGTCAGGGAGATGCCGACCAGCATGGCCGCAAAAATGAGAATCAGGCGATGGTCGGCCAGGTTTGTTTGCAGCCGGTCCACCGCCATGCCCAGCACGCGCGGAAACTGCACCGCCGCAGCGTTGGTGGCAATGCAGGACAAGGTGCCCCACAGGTATCCCCAACGGTAGCGTCGCATGTAGACAAAGAGGGGGCGCAGGTCCCTGAGCATGGTTCTATTGTACGGGGAAGAGCGCGCGGACCGGCCCTGTTCAGGCAATGGAGCGCGGGCGTCCACGCCCGCACCCCAATCCGACCTACGTCGGCGTCCGCAGCAGCAGGTAGCCGCCGGTCAGCCCGAACAGAATATCCGGGGACCAGGCCGCCAGCGCCGCCGGCAGATAATTGTGGTTGCCCATGGCCCCGAACAGGCTATCGGCCACAAAGTAGGTGAGCGCCACAAAAATGGCCACGGCAATCCCCGTAAGCGAGCCGCGCCGTCCCATCGAAAGCGCAAAGGGAATCGCCAGCACCGCCATCACAATGGCGATCAGCGGGTAAGCCAGCTTGTGCCACAGCGCCACGCGCAGCACCATGGTGTCAAAGCCGCTCTGGCGCAGGTCGTTGATGTAATGGTCCAGTTGTTCGAAGTTCATCTCCTGCGATTGCAGGCTTTCCTTCTTGAAGTAGCCCGGCTCCTCGTGCATCTCGGCAAACGAGGTCTGGTCAAAGGCGTGATAGCCGTCTTCGCTCACCGTGGCGCCCTCAAAGTCCCGCTGCCATCCGTCTTCGAAGACCCACGAATTCAAGTTGGCATTCCAGATGGCCCGCGAGGCAAAGATTCGCCGCGAGAGCGCAAAGGTCGCCGGATCGAACTCGAAGACCGACAGATTTGCAAACTCGTTGCGGACCGGATCGAAGAACTCGTAGTAGAAGATGCGCCCTTGTTCTCCCGCTCCCGCCTGGCCGAAGATCCAGTTATTCTCCGGGTGCAGCACCGTCTGCGGAGGCCGTCCCTTGATGATGTTGCGCAGCGCCTCCTGCTTGCGATTGGCCTGCGGCAGATAGTACTCGTCAAAGAGGAACAGGCTCACCGACAAAATAGCGGCAATCGAAACAATCGGCACCACCAGCCGGTAAAGGCTGATGCCTGTGGCTTTCATCGCGATCAGTTCGCTGTTGCGGTTGAGCACGCCAAACGTCACCAGCACCGCAATCAACACTGCCAGCGGCGCAATCTGGTAGAGCATGTCCGGCGTGAGGTTGACCAGGTACTGGCCCACCGTGGAGAGCGGAATGTGGTTGCGCAGGATGTCGCTCACAAGGTCAAAGAAGGTGAACACGAGCATCAGCACCACAAATCCAAACAGCACCAGCAGAAACGTCTTCAGGAATTCCATTACCACGTACTCGTCCAGAATCCGCGGGAATGCGTGCCGCGCCTTGGCCCGCTGCGTGCGGGGCCGAAATCGGCTGATCCATCCGGCGAACATCGTCCGGCCGGCTTTGGGCGCCGCCGTTGTCTCCGTTGCCGCCGCCGGGGTTCGCGATGCCCAACTTGTAATTGCACTCAGCACCCGGCCGCCGCTGGCCATCTGCCACAGCAGAAATGCGCCGGCTGTCGCAAACAGGATATTAGCCAGCCAGATGGCCAGAAACACGGGAATCTTGTCCTGCCTGCCCAGCGCAGTCCCGATCAGCGAAAGCGAGTAATACACAACCACCAGCGCGATGGTAAAGACCCATGCGGAACTCTTGCCGCCGCGCCGCGAGGCCACGCCCAGCGGCACGCCTACCAGCATCAGCACCAGGCAGGCTGCGGGGTAAGAGAAGCGGTTGTTCAACTCGATCAGAAACCGCTTGGGGTCGGGTCCGTGCGTGCGCGCGATCAGCATTCCCATCGGCAGCGCGTAGATCGACGTATCCAGCCGTCCCAGTTGCACGGTGCTCTGCTGGCTCAGGGCGAGGGGCAGGTCAGTGGTGTCAAATTTTGAGATGTTGTATTCCAGGGGCTGGCCTGCCACCGTCTCATGCCGCGACCCGTTGCGCAGCCGCATCAGCAGCTCCTGCGTGCTGTCGTTCACCACGGTGGCCGAGGCCGCTGTCGTGATCTGCGGGTTTGACGGATCGGTCACGTCGGCCATGAACACCTGGCGCCAGTTCGACGCACCCGACCCCGCCCGCACGTCCTGCACGTAGAGCACAATGTTCTTGAACTCCTCGTAGAACACGCCGCGCTGGATTTCGTACGAAGCCTGCGAGGTCTCCAGCGACTGCTGCATTTCGAGGATCGCCTGGTTGGCGCGCGGAGCCACGTAGAGCGAGTTACCCAGGCCAATCAGCGTGCCGCCAATGGCCACAATCGACGACACTCGCACAAAGTAGCCGATGCCCAGCCCCGAGGCGCGCATGGCCACAATTTCGCTGTCGGAAGCCAGGCGGCTCAGGCCCAGCAAAACCCCTACCAGCACCGCCATGGGAATGGTGACCTTGAAGGTGTTGGGGAGCGTGAAGAGCAGAATCTCCATCACATTGGAGAAGGTGGAGCTGTTGCGCACCACCACATCCAGAATGTGCGGCAAATCGTGCATGAACAAAATGAAGGTGAAGAGCGCGCAACCGATGAGCGTGTGGGAAAGAATTTCGCCGAGGATGTATCGGGTCAGTATGCGCACAGACAGGCTCTAGCGCTAGTTTACCGTGCCCATGCCAACCGTGCCGCGCGCAATGGGCAGGAAACAATACACCCTAGGCCGAGCCTTGAGCAACGCGAAGGGGACGCAGTGGGTTCACCCTGCAAGACTGACGTGAACGACGCCATGTGGCTCGCCGATCGGATGGCCCATGGACTGATCCGGGCGAGATTCGTGCCCGGCCAGCCGACCCGGCAGATGGGCGATCTGCTCAGGACCCGCAAGCAGATGGCGCCTGGGCGCAGTGCCCATGTGCTGTGCATTCAAGAAACGCTGGGACCTACCAATTTCGGCGCTACAAGCTACAATAGGGTCAGAGGTTCCAAATGCCTTCCGCAATGGTCACCTTCAATGGCCGCATTACACTTCCCTCCCATGTACGGAAACAACTTGGACTGAAGACGGGCGATAACGTCGATTTCGTGGAAATCGAGAAGGGCCGGTTTGCCATTGTGCATGGGTCCGAGTCGCTGATGGATTTGGACCAGGCGCACGATGACCCCGAGTTGCAGAATGCGCCGCTTCAAGCCGTCCCTGCGAAAAACTGGGCTGGGGTTGGGCGCTCCGCTTAGCGGGCCTCGAATTCCAATATTGAAACGGTTTTGACCGAGCGAGCGCGGCAGAGTTTCTGCCGCCGAGGGCGCGCGCAAACACGAACGCGCACCCCGCCGGGCGGAATGCGCGTGGTGAGAGGGTTCAGACCGCGCTGGGCGGCCGAATGGGTCTAGCGGCCGTAGTGAGTGGCGTTCTTCTCGGTGAAGTGTGCCCACTTTTCGGGCAGGTCATCCTGGGCGAAGATGGCCGAAACAGGGCAGGCGGGGACGCATGCGCCGCAATCGATGCACTCGACGGGATCAATGAACAACTGATCGACTTCGGCGTTGCCGTCTTCGTCCTTCTTGGGGTGGATGCAATCGACTGGACAGGCGTCCACACAGGCGGTGTCCTTGGTGCCGATACAGGGTTCTGCAATGACGTATGCCATCTGTGATTTCTCCGGTGAAACTAGCTCTCGACGCTGATAGTAGCACAGGACCCCAAGGGCTGAGTGAACCTCTTGCGATCGAGTTTTTGCGATATGGGAATCGTGGGAATGACACCCCCAGGCCCAAACCCCGCTCCTGCGCTCCAGGAGCCGGGGCCCGGCAAATAATGACGCTTGAAAGTGCCTCGGTGAAAACGACGGAAGGTATACTGGCGCGAAGCCAAACAACGGCGCCAGGGAAGGTTCAGAATCTGACACTTTCGGGGCTTCGGATTTCAATGCAGAGGAGATTTCAGCATGAAGAAGATCGGCTATAGCCTGCTCCTGGCAGTTCTCGTGGTTGCTCTGGTTGTTGTGGTCCGGGCATCGCTGCTAAAGGCGCCTGCGATTTCGGCGGTCCCCGCGACGCCCGTTGCCCTCGACAACGCGGGTGCACTGCAGCGGTTTGTCGGCGCCATTCGAATTCCAACCGAGTCGCAGTTCGAGCAGCCGCCCGATCAGGCTGCGATGTCCAAACTGCGCGACTACCTGAAGCAAAGCTTTCCACTGGTCCATTCCACCATGCAGCGGGAAGTGCTGCCGGATGGAGCCTTGCTCTTTACATGGAAGGGGCAGGACCAAGCCCTTGATCCGGTCATCCTGATGGGTCACATGGATGTGGTGCCCGTACCGGCAGAGGCGCTGCCGCTGTGGAAACATGCTCCGTACTCCGGAGACAACGCCGATGGCTTCATTTGGGGACGGGGCACGCTCGACGACAAGATTCATGTGCTCTCCCTGCTTGAAGCTGCTGAAACCCTGATCGGCAGCGGCTTTACTCCTCGTCGTACGATTCTGTTCGCCTTCGGAGACGATGAAGAGAATGGCGGCGCATATGGCGCGCAGAAGATCGTCAAGCTGCTGCAGGAACGGCTAGTGCATCCAGACTTTGTGGTGGATGAGGGCGGCATCGTCATCCGGGGAGCAATCCCGGGTATCAATCGCCCACTGGCCTTGATTGGCGTCACCGAAAAGGGAATTCTCGACGCGGAACTAACCACCAAGGGCGTGGGCGGCCACTCGTCTGCACCGCCGCGTCACACCGCCATTGGGGAATTAAGCATGGCGCTCACCAGGCTCGAAGCCCACCCCTTCCCGGCCTCGCTTACGGTTGCTGAAAAGGAGCAATACGCAACCCTGGCGCCGTACATGCCGTTTTCGCAACGTGTTGTGCTGGGCAATCTCTGGCTGTTTAGTCCGCTGGTTGTGAAGATGGGCATCAAAGACCCGGAACAGGCAGGCGCCTATCGAACCACCACCGCGGAAACGATCGTGAGCGGGGGATTCAAGAGTAATGCGCTGCCGCCGAGCGCGCGGGCCGTGGTCAACTTCAGAATTCTTCCCGGCGAAACGGCCGACTCCGTTCTGAATCGCGTGCGCAAGATCGTAGACGATCCCGGTGTCACCGTTTCGGCGCTGAATCCTGCAACCACGCGAGATCCGAGCCCAATCTCGCCGGTCGACTCCAACGGCTACAAAGCCCTGGAGACGAGCATTCACCAGCTCTTTCCGGACGCGATTGTCTCCCCGTACCAGCTCAATGCCGCCACGGATTCCTCGTTCTACACCGCTCTCACGCCCAACGTGTACCGGTTTCTTGCTGTGGAGGCGGATCCGTCGGTCCTCACGCAGATTCACGGCCTCAACGAACGCATCGCCCCGGAGAAGTATCTGAAGACTGTGCAGTTCATGGCACAGCTTATTCAGAACATCCGATAAGCACCTGCCACTTGCAGTGCGACAGACGCCCGGCACTTGCAGTTTGGCATCCGCTCGCGGGAGGCTCGCACAGGCCTGGCCGCACCTCGCCATGACGATTTATGACAAAAGCCGCGCGGCGCGCTCGGCGCGGCGCTGGGCGAACTCGTGCGGGGTGGGTATGGGGGAGAGGTTGCGGCCGGCGAAGAGATCGCGGAAGAAGCCAAGCAGTTCGTCGTGGATGAGGGCGTTTGTGGCAAGAGTCTCATGGCTGTTGAGCTGGAACGGGTGGCCGGCAAAGTCCGTGACGAGGCCGCCGGCTTCTTCCACCAGCAGGATGCCGGCTGCTGTGTCCCAGGGATTCAGGTTGAACTCCCAGAAGGCTTCGAGGCGGCCGCAGGCTACGTAGGCCAAGTCGAGGGCGGCCGAGCCGGCGCGGCGCACGCCGTGGGAGCGCAGGGTGAACTCCTGGTAGAAGTGGACGTTGGGGCTGTCATGGCGCTTGCGGCTGGGAAAGCCGGTGGCGATGAGCGATTCGGCGAGGACCGGGATGGACGAGACGTGAATGGGTTTGCCGTTGAGGCGCGCGCCGCGTCCGCGCTCGGCGGTAAAGAGCTCGTTGCGCATGGGATCGTAGATGACGGCGGCTACCAGCGTTCCGTCGCGATCGGACACTGTGTTGGGCGGTCTTTGTTCGAGACCGAGCGAGACGCAGAAGTGCGGGAAGCCGTGGGCGAAGTTGGTGGTTCCGTCGAGCGGATCGACGTACCAGCGGAACTCGCCGGCCATGCGTTCGCGGGTTCCTTCTTCGCCGTAGACGCCGTGCTCGGGAAAGGCCACGGCCAAGCGCTCGCGGATCAGCTTCTCGGCGGTGCGGTCGGCGACGGTGACCAGGTCGACGTCGCCCTTGTACTCGGTTTCCACGCCCTGGGCGAAAAACTCGCGGAGACGCGCGCCGGCTTCAAGAGCGATGGCGGAAGCTGTGGGAACCCATTGCAGGTCAACCGATGATTCCGAGGCGGCGCTCATTTGGCTGGCCCGGCGCTGACGGCGCGGCGCGGGACGGGCTTGCCGGCGGCTTCAGAGATGGAGCGGATCTGGTGCTTGTAGATGAAGAGGTTGGGATGGCCCTCGCGGGTGAGGCGGAGCATGGCGTCGTCAAAGTATTCGATCCAGCCGCGGACGGTTTCTCCGTCGCGCAGCTTGATGGAGACGACCACCTGGCGCTCGCTGAGGGAGCGCAGGTAGAGAGCTTCCTGGCCGGTTTCACCGGGCGGAGGCGTCTTGGAGCGGCGGCGCGAAGAGAGAGGCGAGGTCATGATGCCATTTTAGATGCTGAAGAGCAGCTTCCAGCTACTAGCTTCCAGCTCTTAGAGCGGTTTCAGGATAGGTATACCCTATCTGCACTACTGCGAGGTCGCCGCTCCTTGGGGTCGCGTCGACTTGAGTGTATTCCCTTTGGGTACGGCAATCCTGAAACCGCTATAGCTCCAGTTTGCCGGGAAACGGCTGTTGCCGGAAGCTCACTGGCTCGGGATCCATGGCGTTTGGCCGGCGGACTGAAGAACAGATGACAGATTACAGATGACAGGTTACAGTGTGCCGATGTCAGCCTTCAGCTCTCAGCTTCGGTTTCCGGGTGCGGGCGGGACGGAGGGGGCGGGCGTGGGGGTAGCTGAACGAGCTGCCGCGCAGGGCGGGGGACTGGCAGTGGAGTCCGCTGGGCATGCCGGGACGACCTTCGGCGATCATGAGGTTCCTTTCTTGCGAGTACTCCCCTACCCCCCCGGGGTGTTTGGGGCAACTCTTCTGTTTTCAACGGGTTGGAGCGAGGGTACTATTGTAAGGTACTTTGTTTCAGGAACTTGGAAGCCAAGTTACTGAAAATGGAGGACTTGTGTGTGCTCGTGTGCGAGACCGAGCCGGGCGAGATGCGGCGGGGTCTGCGCGCAACCAATAACTCTCAACTACAGGTTAGCGGATTCAGAGGAATAATCGGCAAGTGGAGGTGGGCGAGAAGTCACTGAAACTAAGATAGATATATTCTAGATTGGACGGGCGGGGCTTGACGATTGAATTTGGGAATGGCTGTGGCTCTCTGCCTTCGGGGCTGGGAATCGAGACTTGAAGCGGGAAATAGGTGTCATGCCCCTTGCTTTCTAGCTGGCTTGGGAAACCTGGGGACGGAAACCTGGAAACATCCCGTCTGTCCCCAGGTTTCAGGGGCAGACCGCCGACCGTGTGCTGATCCACGCCGATACCGAGCTGGGAGCGAAAGACCTGCTCAACAACCGCATGGCCTACGTTGCCGTTTCGCGCGGCGCATACGATGCGCAAATCTTCACCAACGACCGCGAGAAGCTGGGAGCCGCGCTG
>Ga0302269_1000865_pt1 | contig 16244 bp, 15 predicted proteins | sample III_Bog_E2_2_FD_194560 | JGI IMG/M metagenome (GOLD analysis project Ga0302269, IMG submission 194560) | Peat permafrost microbial communities from Stordalen Mire near Abisko, Sweden - III_Bog_E2_2 | ecosystem: Environmental > Terrestrial > Soil > Wetlands > Peat | place: Sweden: Abisko...
GCAGTGTCCCCCCGAATGTCCCATCTCCGGGCCACAACCAAACACGACTAATCGCCAAAGCTAAGGAATGACCGGTAATAAAATCTGAAAAAAACCAGGCATGATGGCCGATCACCAGGCCGGATCATGGCGGCAACATAAATTATCGCACGAATCATTCTTCGGCGGCGGCTTGTTGCGCCCGCAGAATGTCGTGAAGCGTGAGAATTCCAACCAGTGGTCCGTCCGCCCGCTCCTGGAGCAGCAGAAATCCGGTCTTGGATTCAATCAACTGCAGCTCCACACCGCGCATGGACAAGTCCGGCCGACAAACTGTCGCCTCCACCAAGGCGGGCAGACGTTTTTCGCGGATAGCGCGGGCTGCTTCTTCACGCTTTAGCACACCGCGAATTTGTCCGCCAATGACGACCGGGAATTGCGCATAGGGATGGCTTTCCAACAAGTTTTGAATTGATTTCAATTCCAGCGACGAGGCCACCACCGGCTTTGAGTTGGCAAGATATGAGACCGGTTGCTTTTGCCATTCTCGCAGGTCGCGGGGCGGCGCGAAGCGTTCCACGACATGACCGTCCTGTTCCAATAATGCATCATAAAAATTATGCCGGGCCAGGCGCCGGCTGATGGCTTGGCTGATCAAGGCGGCGAGCATTAATGGCGGCACCAGGGAAAATTGATGCGTCATTTCAAACACAATCAGGATGCTCGTCACTGGAGCACGCACCACGGCCCCCAGCGTCGCGCTCATGCTCACGATGGCAAGCATGGCCACACCTTCCGGCGAGAGTGAGAAAAGTGGTTGTGCCATGCCCGCGATACCCAACCCGGTCATCGCCCCCAAAAAAAGCGTGGGCGAAAAAATACCGCCGCATCCGCCCATGCCATAGCAGGCAACCGTAGCCAAAAATTTGGCTCCTAAAAGTAACAGCGCGGTTTGCCAAATTAGCTTGCCGGTCAGAGCCTCGGACAAGTCACCATAGGGGCATCGCTCGACAAGGCCTTGCGAGATTGGCATGAACGAGTTGATAACGAAGAATCCAGCATTTCGGTTCTGGGTGTTGGAAGCCGTAGCGATCGCGTACGCTGGTTTAGGGGGGAACTCGCACGATGGGCTAAACAGCAATTCGGAACGTGGGCTTCTGCATCCAAACATCTGGGATGTGATGAAAAGACGTTACGCGAAGATGCTGGCAGTGTGCTATAACCAATGAATTCGCTATTTCCAAACGTGATCTCAATTGATATGGTCGACCCAACATGAGTAATTTATCATCCTTAACGTCGGCCCAACTCAGGCGTGCCGCCGAAATCCAAGAGCAAATCGAAGCTCTGAATGGTCAACTGGCAGGTATTCTCAATGGAAACGGCGCGGGAGAAGCACCTGAAACAGATTCTCTTCCTGTATCTGAGCCAACAAAAACGAGGAAAAAATATAAATTGAGCGCTGAGGGAAGGGCGAAAAAGATCGCAGCCCAAAAGGCGCGATGGGCAAAGGCCAAGGCACCTGCTGAACCTATTAGCACACCCGAGGCCGAGCCCTTGGAAAAGCGCAAGAAAATGAGTGCCGCATCCAAGGCGAAAATTGCTGCGGCTGCCAAGGCCCGATGGGCAAAGGTCAAAGCGGAGAAGGCGGCAGCGCAGGCTTGAACGAATCAAACTTTGATGAGAGTGCAGTTCTGCATGGAACTGCACTTTTTCATTGGCACCAACTGCCTGGGCTCAAACATCGCATCACGCCCGTTTGAACAGCCCATTGGCTTCGATGATGCTGTTATTTTTTGCCAGTTTATGAATCTGGCCTTCCACAGCATACCGGAGTTGCTGGCTGGTGTTTTTAAACCCGAGCATCCTCGCCACGGCCGTTGGAATCTCCTTTGCGGCTGCCCCGTGACCGATGTCGATCACAGCGAGCACCCCAGCCCTTAATTCCGCTGGCGCGATACGCTCTGGTTTCCGCAAATCGGGCGACGCCACGTTTTCCCGGTTACGAATAAGCACCGGAGCCCCCTTGGCGAACAAAAAGCCGTCTTCGTTGGTGCATTGCCCGGTGGTCTTCATTGATCCGATGCCCATTCTAACGGTGCCTTGTATTCGACTTCCAACTCGGGCGAAACCCCATAAGGACTTGAAACGGTTCACGACCTCGTCCTCGTGAATGGGCCCTTCGATCTGAACGATTTTCAGAATAATGTCGACCAACCCCGGCAACGAGAGGGTATGGGGTTCCTGTCTGGTTGGGACTGCAAAATTTGCCTCGACGTAAGGCACGGCGAGTTTTTCAAGGACATCATCATCCAACGTTGGCTGGGAATCCCGTTTAATCTCGTCCGCGGACTCAGCTTTGGCTGGGGAATGTCTTTTCCCGAGCTTGGCCGCTTCAATGGCGGCGGCAATATTCCGGAGTTGATCGCTCTGCCGTTGGAACCAGTCCGTGGACCAGACCCGGTGGATAATCCAGCCATGGTCTTCCAGCACGGCCTGCCGCAGACGGTCACGGTCCCGGGCGGAACGGGAGGAATGGTAGGAGGCCCCATCACATTCGATTCCCAAAAGGTATCGTCCAGGGATCTGCCGGTCTTGAACGGCGAGATCAATGAAGAAGCCGGCCTCACCGACCTGCGGCTCCACCTCATAACCAAGACCCTCCACGGCCCGACGCACGGATTCCTCGAATGGGGAATCCTCAGAGTTCCCGGTTACGATAGCCACCGATAACCGACCGGTTTGAGCATATGAGAGGAAGGTTTTGAAAGAGGCGACTCCTCTACCCCGCGCCCGTTCCAGGTCAATGTCATCGGCCGTAATTGACGCGAATACATGGCACCGCTTCTTCGCCCGTGAAATCAGAACGTTCAACCGGCGTTCTCCACCCTCGGCACCCAATGGCCCAAAACGCATCGCCATGTAGCCACTCGCATTTTTCCCATAGCCGACGCTGATAAAAATCACGTCTCGTTCATCACCTTGGACGTTTTCCAGGTTTTTGACGAAGAAGGGCTCGGTGGCGTGGTTTCCTATAAACGCTTCGGTATCACGGTGGCCTCGGCGTAGCACTTCCAATTCATCAATAATTGCCTGCCGTTGGCGAACTGAAAAGGCCACCACGCCCAACGAAAGATCCGGATGGTTTCGAACATGGTCCATGATGGCCTGGCAAACTGCCTTGGCCTCGACCCGGTTGGTCCCGGAGGCCCCTGAGTCGAAAACCCCGCCCGCAACAAACTCGAACTTCAAACCCAATTCCGGATTTTTGGCATAGGGGCTGGGCACGATGAAGAGTTTGTCTTCATAAAATTCATGGTTGCTCACCGCAATCAGCGAATGATGACGGCTGCGGTAATGCCAGCGGAGCATCTTCTCGGGCAATCCACGAGCCCGACACAATCCCAAAATGCTTTCGATGTCCTGAACTTGCGCCACCTGTGGCTCGCCGTTTTCCTCCTCCTCATCGGGTTCAACATCCGAGGTGAGCCGGGCAAAGAATTTGGTGGGAGGAAGCTGTTTGCTATCGCCAACTACGACGATCTGCTTGCAACGAGCAATGGCACCAAGGGCGTCCACGGGCTGGACTTGGGAAGCCTCATCTATCACCAACAAATCAAAACCCACGGCGCCAGGTTCTAGGAACTGGGCGATGGACAGGGGCGACATCATAAACACGGGTTTGATGCACTGCACGACCGAGCCCGCGTCCTTGAGCAGGCGCCGTACGGTACGATGCCCGCGCTTTCGCTCCATTTCAGATTTTACGATGCCTGCTGCCCCCACCCCGGTACTGGCCGGCGGCATGCGTTCAAAGTGGGCCATCAACGCCCGGTATTTGGCCAAAGCCAAACGTTCACCGTCCAACTGCTTGAACTCAGCAACGTGTTTCTCATGCAACTCCCCATTAAAATGGGCCAATTCGGGTTTCTGTCGAACAATCGATCGTAGGAGTTGGCCGAAATACACCCTGTCATAGCTGTCCACGGCGTCTTTGGAGGGTATGCCGCCATTTTCCAAACCATCCAGCAGGCTGCCGAGTCCCAGATCCTTCGCGTGGCGGGCGCGAAGTGTGTAGTTGGTCCACGCCGGCAATTGATCGATGGTAACAAGCCATGCTGCCAACCGTTCGCCAAGCTGGCCCAAGGGAACCTGACCGGTTTCTTGGATGCCAAAGGCAACCGCGCAATCCAAAGTGAGCTCAGCAAAGAGGTTTTGAGTTTCATTGACCGCTATCTTTAGCCGGTCCCCCAGTTGTTCCACCTGCTTGGCGATGACCGTCTGGCCCTTGATTTCCGAGAACATCTTCCGGAAACTGGCGCTTAAACCAATTTCTGTCTGTCGCATGACCCAGTCGAGAATAACGCCGAACTGGCCCCAATCTGATGCCTCCTTCCGCCACAGGCTGCCAAAAGCCGCATGACCGACGGGCTCAAACTCACGAATTTTCCTGAGCGCCTGCTGGCCGGCAATGAGACCATCAATAAATGTCAGCCTCTCCGCATGCGATTTGGGTATTTCGGCTTTAAGCACGCCACGGATCTGGGCCATGGCCCCGCGATATTTGGCATTTAAAAACCGAAACAGTGACTGCCCATGAGCCGCGATCTGGGTGCGGGCCTCCGTAAAATCCTTTTCCCACGCAGACTCCACCACCTTTTTGCCGGCAAGTTGTTGAGCAGCCAGATATTTTTGCCCCTCCCCGATCAACTCCCGCACCTTTTCCAGGCTCGAATCCCACACCTCATCACATAATGCCGCTTTGTCCAACTGCGGGGCATCGGCCACAAAACCGGCAATAATCCGCTGCTCTTCGGTTTCCGTAAACGTATTTGGGACTGGCTGTGACAGGTTAGCGGCCAGCGCCTGGGAGATTTCCCGCAGATTTCCCAAGGTTGTGCCGGCCTGACGGATTCGTTTTGCCAGCGGCTCCAAATCAATCTGAAGGATGGCCACCAGGTTCACTCCGCGCCATGGGTGCTTCGTTGGCAGGCCAATCTGATCAATGCGTTGGGCTAGTTCTTCTATCAGTCCGCGATTGCTCCTGCGTTGATCCACGGACCAGACTTCGGCGCCGGTAAAAGTCAGTTCGCTCGCCAGCAGGCCACGCTCACCCAGCACTGAAAGATGGCCAATAATGCTGAACGGGGTCAAACCACTCGGGCTGTGCTTTTCATGCAGAGAGTTGACGTGCTTATTCAGCACTGCTCGTTTTTCTTCCAATTTGGGCACCAGGTCTTCCAAATCCGTCGCTTTGGGCCGTCCCAACCGCCAAGTCCTGCCGATTTCCTCAATGACCGCTCGTTTGTTGGACTTGTTGCTGTGGAGTTCTAAACAAATGGCCCCCAAGCCCTCCTTTTCCAACCGGCGCTTGACCACCTCCAACGCCGCCAACTTCTCGGCCACAAACAAAACGCGTTTTCCGTCCAATACCGCAGTGGCAATAATATTGGTAATGGATTGGCTTTTCCCGGTGCCAGGCGGTCCCTGCACAACCAAGCTTTTGCCCTGCCGTACCGTTTCGATGGCTTGGGTCTGGGTGGAATCGGCATCCACCACATGATCCAACTTCGTCACCGGAATGAGTTCATCCAAGTGCGATTCGTCGGAAAAAGAGGGTTCTGAATGGGGAAATCCATCTTGCAAAAGTCCGGCGATGAACGGCTGTTTTATCAGATGGCTTGGGTCAGGCCAGTTTTTGGGATCCAAGTCCCGAAACATCAGGAATTTCGCGAATGAGAAAAACCCCAGGGTGATTTCATCCGGTAGCACCTCCCAGTTTTTGGCGGTACCAATAGCCTTGGCGACGGCAGCCAAATAAACCACCGAATCAAAATCCTCGTGGTTTGCAAACGTGGGCAATTCAACCCCGAAATCCTGTTTGAGCTTGGCCGCCAGCGACAGATTCTCCTCAAAATCATCATCATTCCAGCGGAGAATGAATTTCTCTGACGCCGTTCTTCGGCTGAGCTCCACCGGCACCAAGATGAGCGGAGCATACCGCGGTGTGTCAGCTTGGTCAGCCTCATACCATTTCAGGTGCCCCAGAGCCAAATACAGGATATTGACGCCCTGCTCCTCAATCATCGCACGGGAATCGTGATACAAGTCCAGCAACCGGCGTTGGAGTCCCTCTGGCGTGAATGAGGTCTGGAGCCGGTTATCCAATTGGCGTTTAGGCAGTCCTGTTCCCTGATGAATTTCGTCGCCTTCGTGATCCTCCTCTGGCTGCGGCAGGGCGGGAACGAGTCCGTCATCAAGGACAATGTCAGGATCCTCAACTTCCTTAACCGCACGACTACCAGCAACGGAAGGTCGGCCTGGCAGGAAGCTGAATGACTTTTTCTCGCCCACCAACATCCGAAACACCTGCACGGTTAATTCGTCCCGGATTTGGATAATTTTGGCCGATGAAGAATCCACAGGAATCGAAAGGAGGCGATTCCTCGTTGATAAATCGAGGAGCTCTCTCCGGCTCGTGTTCAGCAGATCTTCTGTAGTTGGCATCGTTTGTCTTGTTTCAGAGTGTAATCGAACGTTTTTGGGTAACAACCCCATTCAGTTGGGCGTTCCCACCAAACACATTATCGGCATTCCGCAGAGTCGTTCATCCACCCGAGCCACAGATTTAACTGAGTTTAAGGGATCGCTTCCAGGTGATCTGGAATGAGAGTTTTGCGGAGTCTTGCTCTGTTTTGAGCGTTGTTTTAGCGAGGTACGGCCGGCCGATTCCATCGGCCTTTCCCCGCTCGTGTTTTGAAGTTTCAGGGGGAAATGAAAGACAAAATTCAAATTCAGAAGCAAATATACACATTCGGTCGATCCCAGATCGCCTCGGGGGACGTTAGAGAATTCCTGGCAAAATTTGACCCGATGCGAACCTCAGACACTGAGGTGAAGGATCGATTTGGAGCAATCAGTTTTCGGTTTGAGGACCTCGAAGGGGGCGAAGTAAACAATCATGCCGATCTCCGCATTTTGCTACGTCGGTTGCATGCCATTTGGCCTTGGGCAGGGTATTTTTTGGATTTGGACAAACCACTGGGACCAGAGGTCGGCGTGAACAAAACCCCGCTACTGGCTCTGGCAATGTGTGCGGCCGATAGACCTCTTGATGCAAAACAGATGCTTCATGTGGTCAAACCGCAGCTGCGGCGTTTCCTTTTCTGGTCGCACGAAGCCATCGACCGGCTTGGCAAAAGGGCCGGTCTCCAATCCAGAACCACGAGGGCCCGGCACCGCGCTGTGGACAAACAATTCCAATCATTTCTCCAAAAATTATGAAAAAAACAAACTGGGTAATAACCCAAAAACAAATCAATGAATGCGACGTCGACAGTGCAATTCTGCACGTGGACCCAGAACAAATTGCCGACGTCCAGGTCCATGGTCTCCATGGCTCCGTTCGTCTTCGGGTCGAAGGTGCAACTGGACCGGCGGATATTTTCGGGAAAACAGAAGCCCGCAAATTCTTCAAGGCCTTGCATGCACGCTGGCCGTACGCGGGATTTTTCCTTCGACTGAAACCAATCACTTTAAAATCACCGCCAGATCAAATCATGGACGTGAGCCTGTTCATGGCTCTTGCGCTTTGTCACGTAACCAATCTGAGCTGCTGCCAAACGGCGAGGGGCGTGAGGTTGCGTTACGACATGAAGCAACTCAGCCGGCATTTGGCTGAATTGTGCTGCCGTGCCATGGAGTTGGCAGATTGCATTGGTATTTCAAAGGAGGAAATCCAACGGCGTGACAATTTGATCATGGCATCGGTGGTCAGCTTTTTTGAAGCGGGCGAAACATTCGCACCCAAAATTATGAACAACAAAAGGAGAAAACGGTGAAAAACCACTGCAGAACTGAACAGATGGGCATATTTCGCCCGCAACCAAAACACGAGCGCCATACCATAAAAATCGTACTGAAAAGCCATGACGGACTGTCAGACTGGGCCACAACACTTGACTTGGAGACCAAGCTAAACATGCCTCCAAAGTTCTTAATCCTCGAACTGCCCTGCCGAGCGAAACCCGGTGCAGAAATGAGGCAAATTACCAACACACATTCTGAATTCACCGTAGATTTGGAGGGAAGTGCATCCCCAGCAACTCTGTGCGATCTCTCGCATATCCCTATGAAAAACTGGATGTCCACGTTGTTTACGAAATTCGGGGATTGCCACGCCGCCATCGGAGTCGTGGTCACCTCTGGCAAAATCAGTGTCACCCTGCACCCGGGAGAATGGCCATGAAAAAACCAAAAGTCTGGTTGCTGGAACCAAATCGCTATAGCTATCGTGTCCTGTTCAATTTTGTGGATCCGGCTGGAAAACTGCTTAAATCCAAAACCTGGCAACTCCACAAGGAACAAGCCGAACCACCGAGAATTCTCCTCTTGCAAGCCCATGCCACGCTGGCTGACCGGGCCATAAAACCGGAGCTAAAAGAGTTGGGCCCCAATTACGTGCAGGTGACGACGGTTGTCGCTGAATTTGAGGGTGAGCTGTTTCCCATTGTGTTTGAAGGATTTGACCAACGCGAAAAAATCAAAGCCCAACTGGCAGAATTCCCCCTGAGCTTGGCTCTGGTTCTCGAAAATTCTGGCATCCATTTCACCCTTCACATCGCGACACCAAGATGATCTCACACCTATTCCCCCCCCATCAGGCCAATTTGGCCGAAGCAAAAGAGTCTTTGAGGCAGCTAATGCCTCACCTTCCTTTTCCAAGGACAAGCGAACAACTGGACTGCTGTGGAATTCGTCTGCCAATTATCTGCAAGGACGACAACCTGCCAACCCAGGAACAGCCTCGCCAACTGGTGGAGAATCTGAGCCCATTTGTGCGTCGAATTCTTCCGGAGAACTGGTTGGTGGCTTACAACGAGCACAAGCTCCGATTTAAACGAAATGCCCAGTTACTGTCCCTGCATTCAGAATGCATGAATGCCGGGGTTTACGTTCCGGCTGGTCTGGATTCAAAACTGGATCCGGTCGTGGCTGGAGTGTTGCTGCTGGCGGCAAAACCTCCATCGGGTCAACTCAGAAGTGCCCTTCTCGACTATGCCATTCGAAACTGGTGGGGAGTCTATTTTGCCACCCGTGGCACCGTGATGCCAGGTGAGGAGAAGCGCTTGTTACGCGGCATCAGCAACGAACCCCGACTGATGGCGGCGCTTTGGACTGCCAATCCTTGGCTTGCTCTGCCGCTGGCCCCAATCGCCATGACACGAAATGATCTGTGGAGTTCGATCGTCGCCCTCAAACAGCCGATGGCAGACCAATGGTTGGACCGGATTTGCTTTCAGGCCAAAACGGATGCGCTGGCCGCCGTTACAGCATTGTCATTACAACCAAGTGCCCCGAATGACATCAAGCGCATCTGGATCCAATGCCTCCAGAGCGGTCATCCTCGATTGGCATATTTGGCGGCGCGATGGACGCGGATCACCTGGCCTCAGGGCTGGGAAAACCTCCGGGATCAACTCAAAGCACGGGCGATCAGTGATCATGGCCTGAGTTGGTATAATTGGTTTCGAACGGTCGAACCCAGCCTTGCAGATGAGGCATTGGGAGCTAATGACGTCGAAGTGCTTTGGGCGGCCGAACTCATTTTCCATTCCGGAAATCATGGTCAAGATATGAAGCGCCGGTTGAAGGGACTACACTCCAACCCGAAGGAGGCGCGTCTCGCATTGGAATGGCTCAAACGCCGCAAACGACCGCTAATCTGACATCTCTGACAAAACAAATTCACCCCCTGTTTTCATCTTCTGGTCACTTTAGCTCCGGTATCGTCCAGCTTCCTGCTCACCTTCAACGGTGAGGAACAGCTTAACTGCATAAGCATGCAAGGTCTGCCCCATCTGGCCTCGATGATTTTCCCGTCAGCCGTACCGGTTCGATCCACTTTCCCCAGATTTATCCTCATGATTTCCACCATCCACCTAAAACAAACCACCCATTTTACGGCGCAAATCCGGATTATTGGCGCGAAAAAGTCAAAAACCATTGAAATCGAACATCATCCGCATGATGACTTTCCAAAAACCCACATCGTTTCCCGCTCCATTGGATGCCAAGGCCAAGTCTGCTGCGAGGTCAAAATGTGGTCAGTTTATGGGGAATTTACAGCTTTTGAGTTCCGCGCCAAAGCCCCGCCAAAAACAGCGCGCAACCAGTTACTGGCAATCACCGTGGATGAAACCGGCCTGACCATCTCCGGCACTGATCTGCAGCAAACCTCCTCGAATTAATTTTTTTAAATAGGCGAGGCTTAACCACCTCATTTACGAGCCTTCCTCCAAATAATTGAACAGAAAATCATGAAACAACAGTCACCTATAAAACCCGACACCACACCAACCACATTGCACATCATTATCTCAAACGGCATCCCAGCAGGTGATACCAAACTCACATTTGAGTTCCAACGCATCGGAGGCCCGGCACAGGTATGGCTCCTGAAATTGCCGAAACTCAACAACCTGGACGCATTTCCCCAATTGATCAGTCCTGACACCTGGGAGTTGCGCCTTGATGCGGCAGAGGAAACCCAACCACTTGAAGTGACGAATTTCACTCCTAAAAGCGTCGAAAAATGGTTGGATCATACAGCCCGTCCGTCTGGAAGCGCACCCAATGAATTGCTAATTTTGGCCCACAACGGGGGGTTCACGAGCATCATTACGGAATTCGGGAGGTCCAATGGAGCCCCTGTTTGATCTCGCTGGACGCACCGTGGCCATTGGGGCAGGACTGCCAATGGAAGCTGTGATCGACGCACTTCTGCGGATGAACGCCTGCCCGAAAAATTGGCGCACCCCCATCACCCTGTATTTGGGGATTGGAAGTGAGCAGCGCCGCGGACTTCGCGCATGTGAGGCCATCCTGGCATGTGCATTGATCCGTTCTTTGCGGTCACCGGTCCATACGGTGGGTCTGGGGCTGATGCACGGTTTTGAGCCACTTGTACTGGCGGTCGGACAACCGGGTCAGCGTCACCTGCTACCTCAGTCGTTGATTTTCCTGGGTGAACTGGAAGTCGATGATGTCCACCAACTGCCCAACGGCAGCCTGGGTCTGGCCAACAAAATCCATCGGCCCTCCATTCGGGAACAGGCCAAGAGCCTGATCAAAACCCAGATCCGGCAATTGACGAAGGAACTGGGCCTTCCCCGCAATCTTTGGCGCCGTCCACGCATGATCACCGCCACACAGGCCATTAAATTGCGCATGGCCGATGCGCTGGTGCCGATACCAACGCCACAACTCATTCTCAATTTTGAAAAATCCCCAGACCATGAAATCATCCAGACACCAAACGAGCCATAGCCAGATCAATTTCCACGGGCTAAAAATTCCGGTGGAGGACCTGTACTCCCATACGTTGATTACTGGGAGGCCGGGATCCGGAAAATCACGCTGTTGTGTTCGTCCCCTGCTCCGTGAATTGGTCAAACTCAATGCGAGCAATCCGGAATTGAAGGCAGGAATGCTTCTGTTGGACGGCAAGGGAGGCGAATTGCGTGCATACTTGGGGGAAGCCCTGGACCAAGCGGGCCGTTCAAGAGATTTGGTCGTGGTGGGCCCGACGGATGCCACTTTCAATTTCATGGAATCCCATATCCCCGATATAAAAATTGCCAACCAACTGATCGCGGCGGCAAATTTTCTTGGCGAAGGGAACTCTGGAAAGAGAAATCCGGATCCGTTTTGGGACCACGCCTTGCGCGATGTTTTAACAGCGCTGGTTGCGGTTGCCAAACATCTTCACACCCACATCAAATGCAAGGAGCCGTTTTCAATCGAACATATCGTCCGGTTGCGCAGCTTGTTGACGCAGAGTAACAAATCGATGGCCAAGGAAGCGGCAGCGTTGGCGAAGGTGGTCGGTGGGGACGCCGGCACGTCCTTGAAGGAATTTGCTGCCCTGCCCGATAGCACCAGACAATGTGTTGCCACGAGCGTCGGGGCATTGTTGGCTCCCTTTGGCCGACCGCCGCTCAAAGACGTGCTGATACCACAAGCCGACCGCCCAGAACTAGCATTGGCTAGTATTATTAACGAAGGAAAGGTTGTTCTACTGGATTTGGCTGATGCGGAAAGCGCCGTTGAATTGCTTCCGGCAGCCGTGCTATTGAAGTCCAGTTTTGCCCGATTCATTTTATCGCGACGAAAACTGCCGATTAACCAGGTCCGTCCGGTGTTTGTGGTGATGGAGGAATTTCAGAAAATGATGACCCCACAGGCGGAAAGCCCGGCCTGTGAGGCAAACTGGATGGATACCTGCCGCTGGTGTGGCTGTGGGGTTATCCTATGCACTCAGGGGATTTCGTCCCTGTTGGCAACAGCGTCACAGCCGCTCGTGGACAAAATCGCCTCGTTATGTGCTACACAAATGTGGCTCGGCTCAACTGACCCAGCCTCAGCAACATACGCCGCCCGATCCTTGGGTCGCAAACTCGTTTATCGCCAGCACCACACTATCAACCAACCAATCCCCCCACCCTTGATCTTTCCCCGGGAAGATGTAGTTCCAGGACGAAACGATAGCCATGTCCTAGTGCCAGCATTTGAGCCGGTTCTGGCAGCCGAGGAACTCGCCATGCTCCCTCCAGGTGAAATTCACCTGCGACTCCGCAATGGACAGGTAAAAGCGCTGAAAACCGACGTCGCAGCCGACTGATCCGGTACCAGCGTGGCCAACCTTTGGCCAACCTCAAATCGGCGGCATTCGATCCACAGCCGCCGCTTCACAACAATCATTTTCGTAGCAGGAACCCGGTAGGAACCGGAATTACCTGCTGCAAAACCAACCGGCACTGAGCAGGCCGGCAAGGTCCTTTGTGCTCAAAAACAACCAAAAAAATAAAAACATGGAACAAAATCCAAATACAAACCCAGAACAACAACCCAAACCCCAAGACCCATCACCCCCTGGCCCAACTATTCAGGAAAAACTGGCACCAAGTGCATTCTCACCCACTGGCCGGCGAAAAACGGAGCTGATGGACAAGGTCTGTTACGTCTCGCCGGATGAACAGTTCGTGGTCAAACAACTTGTTTGGAAGATCGCGAAATTCCCACCCAGTTCATATCCCGTGGTCGCTGTTGAGGCATACCCTGAGGTCCATACACGATTCCGGGAAATCCCCGGCGGCGGTGTCGAATTGGTCCTCGTGTACGAGGAAGTGGAACAGCTTCTCAAGGCACTGAATGAAGCCGCGATTGAGGCTGGGAAGGGCCAGTTGTACCAAATCTTGCAACACGTACCCAAAAAAACTGCAGCGCATAAACAGAAATGGCGCCGGTACAATGAAAGACGGCTGGGGATCAGTCGAAATGGTGGCAAGTACGGTAGCAAATAGTTCGTACAAAATGAGGCCAGGACGGAGTTGTGCCGTCCTGGCTTTTACCAGCAGGTCATGCCAAACAGGATGCCAACCACATATCCAATTGTGTGCCACGGTGGTTCTGCCCTATCGATTAAAATGGAACGAAGTAGCCACGTAAGGGCTGTTCCCAAATATCCCAAAGGCACCAAATTATTCCGAGGCCTCGTAGATCAACTGGACAAATCTGCTTTGAGCCGTTCGGTGCATTCTTTTATTCCGTTTAAGATGGAGTCCACAATTTGTTCCGGAAATCCTTTTGGAATCAGGCCTTGGACCTGTTTGACCACACCGGGCGTTCGGTCAATGACATCCTGAAGCGTGGATTTCATGCCACCGAGTCCGCATCGTTTGGCGGTCTCCAGCCAATGTTGGCCGCGAATTTCATTCCAGCGGTAGTGCCGGTTCTTTCCCTGGACAGCCATGGCCATTTTGATTTTCTCTGGCGATAGTTTTCCCCGACCGTGACCCAGCACTGGATAAGCGGATAAAATGTCGTAACGCGGTGTCAGTCGATAGGAACCACCGGGAAGCAGAAAGAGGCTGAAGTTCTTGGCGTGACCGTCAATCGCCGCCAAGAGCCAGAACACTAGTTGCGTGCGCATGAAATCCCGACGATCCTGCTCAGACTGCTCCGATCCCAGCAGCAGTTCCATCACCCTGGCGATACCCGGTCCTCCGTCGTTTTCGTATTTTAAACCGGGTGAAGTGCCTGTGGCCTGGCAAAAATCCTCCTGCGGCAAGCGGAGATACCATTTGCCCCCGGATGCCAGACGGCGATCAAAGCGCTCAACGACCAACACCTTGAACTCGCCAAAGGTTTCCACCCAGCATTTGGCGGTTTCTATTCCAAAGGCGCGAACGATCTCGGAACACAACCATTCATTTTCCACTGAGGTGGAGAGGTCGATTCCTTGGGGATTTACACCCAGCGGAAGTTTTAGAATGTGAGTGGTGGGTGTGGCCTGAGTTGGCCGGTGCCATTTGCCATCATGAATCAGCAGCGCCGTTTTCTCTTGGGCTCCGGCGAGGGAAATCCGGAAGGTGTCGTCGGAGGCTTCCTCATGACTTGGCTCCTCGCCCAACGAACGGTTGAGTAATTCGGCCACTTGAGCACTCGCTAATGGCTCAGCCGTGATTTGCCGCACGTTCGGTGGGGCCTGACCTTCACGCATCAATTGTAAAGCCCCAACGCAATCACGCCCAATCTCGGTTAAAAGATCGAACGCCCCAATGGAGCCTGTTTGAAAACGGCGCTGGATTCGTTCGCGGATCTGGCGATTATCCGGCAGCAAATTGTCGAAAAAGGCCTCAACTCCATCTCGGTAAGGTTCATGGGAGGGGCGCAGTGGCATTGACAACGAGATGGGTCTGGCGGCAGGTGAGGCCAGCCAGGATTCCGCATAAAGGAATTCTTGATTTCCACCTGAGCGTCGCCATTCTCCCACCTGTTCCCCGTTCATCCAAACAGACAGCACCCGGGATTTTCGAAGTCGTCCCATACATCACCATTCGGATTTGTGGGATACCGTTCCCCGTGGCCTGACCACGATTTCAAGGTCCAAGGCGGCCAGGAGTTTGAAGATTCTGGACAATCCCGCCCGCTCCGGAGATTTTTCCAACAACGACACCACACTCTGTGCCAGACCCACCTTGGATCCGACCTGCGTTTGGGTTAAACCGCTATCCCGGCGGTATCCCTCAAGGATAGCACCAAGCTGCTTCGGCGTTTTGATCGAATAGTTGCTCATATCACCTAAACATTATAAAATGGTTTTATCACGTAAACAATATAAAAATGATTTATTACTAAACCGTGATAAATTTCGCACGAATTGGTCTGGCCGATGGTTGGAAACGAAGATCACAATCAAAGAGCATTACCAAAGTCCGATTTGAGATCCTCGGAAACTTCGCTGCTTTAAACAAGGATTGGATAATTTCCAGCCAATGGTTTCGCGCGTGACCTCACCTTGATTCCACGATTGGCTATGCTACCTATTGAATTGGCCATTGCTCTCCGAAAATTAAAAAAGCCGGACGGATGATTCCGCCCGGCTTGATCAAATGATTTAGCCTTCATTTCGTGGTCATTATCCGGGCCGCCTCGTCAGCACTTGACTGGTCGGGGAAATGCCACGTTTTCTGCGGCCGATCATATATTCCACCAATTTTCAAGAGCGCCGCCTCGTGTGGTTTGCCGAATCCTTTCACGTATATTCGCTCTTTCGCTGGGGTTTCACTCGCCTTGATTATGGCCGGTGTAGCCAATGTGGTTTCGCCGCCTGCCATCCCAGACTTTAAATCTATCTCCGCAATTTCAGGTTTGGGCTCAACCGGGACCGTATTTGGTGGATTGGATGGAATGACCGGGACAGAAGCAGGAGTGGTTTGCAATGCGGTTTCAGCCATTTTAACGGGAGACGATACTGGCTGATTTGCTTCAGGATTATCCAGTTGTTTGCCGGTCGTTTGTGCCGGTGGTCCCTTGGCTCCGGATTTGGCCGGTTTCTTGGCCTTTTTCTCGCGTTTCATCGCCTGCTCAGTCCAGCCATATTTATTCAAAATTTTCAAAGCCTCGTCTCGTTTACCAGTAATTGCCACAATCTTAGCTGGGTCGTTTGTCTGTATGAGTTCCGCTTGGGCTTCTTGCAGACGTTTGCGTGTGGCAGCAACAGCGCCTTTCCTGTATTCGCCCTCGGTTAATTCTTTGGGCGGATTCGGATTGCCGGCCGCAGCTTTCTTGATGCGCTCGTTAAATTGTTTGGCTGCCAGGTCGAAATCCAACCTGGCATTATCTGGCAAACCGCGCATCAGCAGTACATCACTGAGGTTTGCCCATTCCCGGGGATCCTGCAAAATGATGGCAGGATTCAT
>Ga0302269_1000883_pt1 | contig 16003 bp, 17 predicted proteins | sample III_Bog_E2_2_FD_194560 | JGI IMG/M metagenome (GOLD analysis project Ga0302269, IMG submission 194560) | Peat permafrost microbial communities from Stordalen Mire near Abisko, Sweden - III_Bog_E2_2 | ecosystem: Environmental > Terrestrial > Soil > Wetlands > Peat | place: Sweden: Abisko...
GAATCACGATGGAGCAGCACAAGTGCTATGACTGCCTTGACGTGGCCCGGGCCATTGCCGGGAGCGACCTATTCATCGGAAACCAGTCCTCTCCATTTTGGATGGCAGCAGGTCTCAATCATCCGTGCATTCAGGAAACATGCCTCGATATTCCTGACAGCATTGTTCCGTACAACACTGCGCGTTATGTGCGAGACGGAGCCATAAACTACGACGAACTCGGAATATGAGAACGCTCGTAATTACTGGAGCATCCCCGGAGATGCATCCCCTGCTCGACGCCACGCTCCCATCCAAGCAGGCATGGACAAGCTTGCACGGATACGACCTCAAGGTCATTAGGGAGTGGAAACCTGACGCGCTTTATGGATTTGGAGGCAGGATTGGATTTCTGCGCGTACTTTCAGTGTTTGACTCCCTGCGCGAATACGATTCCTGTATGTGGATTGATGGAGATGCGTTCATTACGAATTTGCGATTTAGAATTGAGAGTTTTCTGTCAGATGCGGCGATATTCTCCGCATCGTTTGACTGGACGGAAACATCCCGATTCAGTAGTGGAAACTTTGTGATTAGAAAGGGCGGCAGGCTTCAGGAGTTGATGGACGAATTTATCATTTACGGTCACAAATATATCGACCACCCCGAGTGTGATCAGTGGGCGCTTAATGAGATTGCTATCGACCCCAAGTTCTCGGAGCTGTTCTCGATTCTTCCACGACGATTTCTAAACAGCGTTCCGACCGAAGTGAAAAAATACTGGAAAACCGAAAAGAGAGAGATTGCGGAACCGTGGACGCCCGCATCATTTCTGGCTCACCTTACCTGCGCAAGTCACGAGGATCGATTGAGAGTTGTGCAGACATACAGCGAGTGGAAAAACAGCTATTGAAAAAAGATAGTTGACGGTCGTGTGTCTTTGTCCTACATCTTCACACAAGCACAGTGCGCTGCCTCTGTTATGGCGGTGACTTGGTGGGAGTCAAAAGACCCACCGAATAGGTCGTAAACAAAAGCTGCCTCGGCCTTCAGCGACGATAGCAAACTCTCCAAAAGAAACGGGATCGAGCCCGCAAGGTCTCCGTCCAATCTTCCTGAGTCGTCGCCTCATCACAACCAAACCCGGTGGGTTGGTGGCACAGGAGAAACACACAACCACTATGGCCAACAATTGTATTCCTATCGCTCAGGTGCAGAACTTCGCGTCGAAGGACGTGAATCGCATCATTGGGCAAATCGCCAAGGTTCTGGCTCGCACCAGCCCCTACATCAACTCCATCGGCGGCGGCACGCTTCCAAACGTCTCTGACGTGGTTCGTTCCGTTGTCGAGGAAATGGCGGTTCCTCAAGCCAGCCTTGCTGCTCCAGTATTCGTCAATGACACTGCCCTCTGCGGTGTTGGAGCGAATCCTGATCAAGTCGGCTCCACTGAGTACACCTTCCAGCTTCAGACCCTTCGTGGTGCAGGCCCTCGCGTCTGCGTCAAGCAGGCTCGCACGGCTTTCAAGGGCTCGTACCTTCAGGCTCAGGTCTCTCTTGAGAAGACCATCATGCAGATCATCAACGCTGACATTCGGTATCAGTACCTTGTCCAGTCCGGCATCAAATATGTCGTGAACTCGACTCAGGGCTTCTACTCGAACCTCACCGGCGACATGCAGCAGATCAACACCAGCTTTGCTGCGATCCTCCCTGACAGCGCCTTGAACTTCAAGACGCTCTACAAGATCGGCTCGTTCCTCCGCGAGGAGATGCTTGCCGAACCATTTGAGACTGCCGATGGCAAGTTCTTCAAATGCTTCTTCAGCAACGACCAGATCGAGAATCTGCGCAACGATGCTGATGTCAAGGAAGACCTGATTGGTCTCACGACCGGCTCCTTCAAGCTGGGCGAACAGGCAATCAGTGGCTACACCTTCGAGGGCTATCGCGGCTTCGCGTTCGCTGTCGATCAACAGCCTCTGCGTGCAACTGGTCTCTTCAGTGACCCAAACAACAACAACGCCACCCTGCCGATCTTGGTATCCCCAATCGTCGCTGGTGTCGTTACCACCGGCTTCGGACAGCGCCGCAACCCTGCTTGGGTGAATGCGCCTTACGAGGTTGGTTTTGTGGTCGCCGGTGACGCCTTCAAGCGCCTCACCCCTGAGAGCTATGTTGGCGAAGGAACCTTCAAGTTTGCCCCTCAACTCTCCATGGGAGAGCTGGAGTGGACTTACTTCCGCGACAACGATTGTAACCTCTACGGGGATTACGGTCAGCACATCTACCAGATTCAGAGGGCTATCCAGCCAGTCCGTCCTCAGAATGTGGTCTCGGTGTTCTACAAACGCTGCCCATTTGACGGCACCCCACTGCCTTGCAGCACGGTGACTTCCGGCCTGTGAGTTCTGATTCATGACACGGGTGGCCCTCGGTAAAACGGGGGCCATCAAGCCGTGAATCAAACCTTAACCGATCGAAACCATGCCTGACCCGCTTCCTCACTTTGACACCAATCAGCCAAGCCTGTACGACGTTTACCGGGAGCTTGGCGAACTCAGCACCAAGGCCGATGAAATGCTGGACAATCAATCGGACTTCAAGAAGCAGTTCATTGCAAACGATGAGCGAATAGCAAAACTCGAACAGGGATGGGCTAAGGTGGCCGCGCTGGGGGTTGCTGTATCTTTAGTCGTGACATGGCTGGTAAATACGGTAAAGATTCACATTACCCAGTAAGACACCAACCCACAAAGCAATGCCATCCATACCAGAATATCCAGTCACCAGCACGTCGAACTTCTGGAACACAGTAATTTACTGGCTTCAGAAAATCTTTACGGGAGCCACATCTGTTGCTGGATTTACAATCCCGGCCTACAGCACAATCAATCTTTCCAACTACAACGCAGCTACGCCTCCGGCTCCCGGCTTGATAGTTTTCGAACTTGCCGGAACCACAGTTGCTACCCTGACGCTGACCTATGATGGCAGCAATAATCTGGCTTCCGTAGTGAAGTCGTAATCCCATGCCTGCGCTTTACTGGAATGGCGTAGTTGGGGGGATGTTGGCGGTTATGCCGATTGGGAAAACCCACTAAATTGGTGGCTGGATGCAGCAGCAACACTTCACGCCGGAAACTATCCGTGGAACGATGATGCGCCGTTCTTTTTGAATTATGATTTGACTCCATGCACCACGGTTTTTAACCCTCCATACCTAGGTGACATAAGTGAAAATTATGGATCAGGAGCTACGGGGAATTGCAGCATTGATGGAGGGTATTACGGTGGATATGTTGCCGTAAATGGAGGAATATGGAGCGGTTCCAATTGGGGAAGCGACGGAACCATTAACGCTGGAACATTTAGTGGAGACAATTTTTCCAATAATGATAATAATGGTACTGGCCCCATCAACGGCGGAACATTTTCAGGCAGCGGATTTTACAACAACGGCCCCATCAACGGCGGAGCATTTTCAGGCAGCGGATTTTACAACAACGGCCCCATCAACGGCGGAACATTTTCAGGCAGCGGATTTTACAACAACAACGGCACCATCAACGGCGGAACATTTTCAGGCAGCGGATTTTACAACAACGCCGGCACCATCAGCGGCGGAATATTTTCAGGCAGCGGATTTTACAACAACAACGCCATCATCGGCGGAACATTTATACAAAATGCGATAACAGTAACAACAAGCGGCGGATATACATATGTTTCTGTTAATGGTGCGGGAACTTACGCATACCCAACCCCGAGCGGAGGCTCGGCTCCTGCGTTTTCTTTATCGCAACTACTCGGCATTCCATTCCCAATACAACTATGAACACAGGACTATTCCAAATCACCTTAGCATCGCCAATTACCTTCAATTTTGCGCCGCCAAAAACTCCGGGTGATGTCTATCAAAGGCAACCATTAACGGTTTCTGTCTTGAATGTTTCCATTTTGGATAACGGAACAGTTGTTTTTGCCATATTTTCTAACGGACTTCCTCCAATGAAGCTATGGGGGCCATCAACAAATCCTCCATACTCCTCAAATCCTCCAGGAACAGGAGCGGGAGACACATGGACTAATTCATCGGCTCAGGCACAGCTTGAAAGCATTTTGGGATCAACGCAGGACAGCCAGACGGCGGCACTGACTGCTTTGTTTCCTGCTGGATACCTAGCCTAATGGCCATAACCAAACCAACCAATGAAATACACCATACTGTCATTATGTATCGCACTGCTTGCTGGATGCGTTCACGCGCATCAGGGCGCCCCGGCGGTCACGACCACAGCCCTCACGGGCCATCTCACAGGCGCTCAATCCAGCGTCACATCAGCTCAAAACTACCTCTCTCCAAACGACGGGAAAGCTGCCGTCATTAAACAATGGCTCAACACCCATTAATTCCATTGAACATCAAGAACCATTCATTTATCGCAATCGCCGTTGCTTTCGTGCTTTTGTCCGTAGGCTGCGCTATCGTGCTGCCTCCTGAGTCCGCACATGCTGACACGCTCAACCTTTCCAAGGTAACAAAAGCTGACATCGTCAAAACCATTGAGCACCTTCAGAAAAACAATGACGACGCCCAGACGCAGCTAAAAATTACACAGGTGCAGCTCTACTCGTCTCAGGACGACGTGAAGAACTTGAACGTCGCCATCAAGAAAGTGCAGGACGATCGAGATTGGTGGAAGGCTGACGACGGAAAGAAAGACACCATCATCCAAGCCAAAGACAAGACGATCGAGACTCAGAAAGAGACGATAAGCTCACTGCAGGCATGGCTATCCAAACTAGGACTCGTGCTTGCTGGTGCCGCTGCCGCCATCACGTTCCTGTTGATAGGTGCTCTTGTCCCGGCTGTATTCAAGCTGACTCCGTACTACTGGATTGCGAGAGCCGGGGCATCTGCCGCCGCTTTTGCTGCTGTGTTTGCTTGGGTGCGATACATCCGATAGGACATGGCGGACAATAATTCTGTTTCAACGACCGGGACAGCGCATCGTCTCATTCTTTCGCTGTTTGGGATTTTGATACTTGCCGTTACTTGGTGGTGGACGATTCAGTATCTCTACACGCTCAAGGATAGTGCTATTTCTGGATTCGTAAGCATCACCACCAATTTCTTTTATTCAGTGGCATCCATTGTGATCTTCATGATTTCTGGACGTATGCTATACGAATGGAAGCTGAATACCGCCCAAGTGCAGAGCGTGGCAAGTCAGGCAATTGATGCAGTTCAAGAATTTAAGGGAAACGTTCCAAAAACTACTTATTTTGATGACGGCGCTCTCGACCTAGATTCGTGACGTGATCTTTTCGGACACAATTCTACATGCCTCCTCAATACTCTTTCCTCTGGTGCGGAATTGATGAAACACCTTTCGATGCGGTAGCCCGCGAAGCCTTGCCGCGTCCAAGACGCTCATTTTTACCCCGTCCATTTCAGTCCATACTGTATTCTGCTTGTTATTCGCCTGTCTTAAGTCGTCAGCCCATACACAATTTTCTGGGTCGTATCCTTCATCGACATTTTTCCTATCTATTGAATTACATCCCTTGGGACATCTTCCCATATCGCGTAAAAAATTCTCAAACGATTCCAGCCATTGATCGCATACAGTTATGCCCCTCCCGCCGTACTGGGGGTATTTTTGGTTGGTTTTTGAATAGCATCTCCCCTTCATTCTACTCCAAGTCAGATACTCTTTTGACGGCGATCCATTTCGAGTTTCTCCGTGTGTGGTTTTCTTTGCTTGAACCGCAGGAATCCTCTTGCACCCGCACGCCTTGGACATTCCGCTTAGTAAATTCTCTCCCATGATCTCTTTTACATTTCCACACTTACACTTGCACATCCAATGCCGCACGGCGCGTCCGCACCGTATTCTTTTTGTGGGGCCAATGCCAATAACTGTCAACTCTCCAAACACTCTTCCCGTCAGGTCGGTTAATTTCATGGAATCATAAAACATTATTCAAAACTGTATGTCCAATAATTTCTCACCTCGATTCTTGGCAATGTTCCCATGGCTGTTTGACCGAGAAGGCAGAACATTTGAAACCGATCCCGACGATCCGGGAAATTTCCATAACGGAAAGTTTGGCGGTACAAAGTATGGTATCGACTTCAACTCCCACCCGGATGTTGACATTAGAAATCTCACTGAAGATCGGGCCATGCAAATTTATTGGGATGAGTATTGGCAGAAGAATCATTGTGAAGAACTTCCGTTCCCAATGGGCGAATGCTACTTCGATACCTGCGTCAACAACGGCGCAGGAAGAGCAGCACAGCTCCTGAGTATATCGGCGTCGGCTGGCGATTTCCTTCAGAATAGAATTGCATTTTACAAGAGGCTTGCTGCGCGTCGCCCAAAGTCGCAAAAGTACCTTACTGGATGGCTGAACAGGGTTCGATTACTGATGATACTCCTGAAAATTCCAATAAAATAGTTCTTTACAACTTATTCACATCCACATAAATCGTAGCAACCAATCAACCAATAAATATATGGCACAAACAAACCCCATCGGGAAAAAACTCATTCTGGAAGCCTTGGAGAAGTTTCCAGAAACCCCATCCCTCACTCTCGCCCGAAAGCTCTACAACGAGAATCCAGAAGTCTGGATAAGGCTTGAAGCCGTCAGGTCTGGGGTGCGGTTATTTCGAGGGGCGGCAGGCGTGAAAAATGTATCCGCAACAAAAAGCACGGAGCACTTCCGGGCAAAGCAAAAAGCACACGACCCAACAAAGCTCCCGCTATCCGAGGAGCGCATTTGGAGGCCATTCCTTCTGGAGGGCAAAAAAATAGCCATTCTGAGCGACATTCACATCCCATACCACAGCATGAGCGCACTCAAGGCTGCGATCGCATGGCTGAAAAAGTACAAGCCGGACGTGATTCTCCTTAACGGCGACACGATTGATTTCTATCAGCTTTCACGATTTGAAAAAGACCCGAGGGAACGCAGTGCTGCTGATGAGATCAAGTCAACCAAGCAGTTTTTGGACTACCTGTCCGAGCAATTCCCCAACGCCCGTATTATTTGGAAAGATGGAAACCATGACGAGCGGTATCAGTCGTTGCTTCGGGTCAAGGCACCGGAACTGTTGGACATTCCAGAGTTTCGCTTTCCTGTCTTGATGGACTTTGCCAATCGCGGAATCACCTACATCACGGACAAGCAGGTAATCGAGGTTGATGAAAATCTTTCCATTCTTCATGGCCATGAGTTCAGGGAGTCTATCATGGCTCCCGTCAATGCGGCGCGAGGGCTATTCCTTCGCGCCAAATCGTGCGCCATTGCTGGGCATCTCCATCAGACCAGCGAGCACACAGAAAGCACGGTGCAGGGAAAAATGATTGCCACATGGTCAACAGGATGTTTATGCGACCTCCATCCTAAATACATGCCCATCAATAGATGGAACCTCGGATTCTGCGTTGTGACAGTCGGATCAAAAGGATTTGAAGTTGATAACAAAAAGATCATCGACTCAAGGGTGGTATAAATCCCCTTGAACAATGCGGTAGGATGTCTTACCATCTCACGCATGCCTGATTGCTTGCCGTGCCGAAAAGAAGTTCCGTACCCAATTGTCTCAGCCGAGTCGGTTCCTTCGCTGATTGCGAACCTGACGTACGCGCTTTATGGGACGATCGCAAAGAGTTTGGTTGCTGGAAAAATCGTCTGGAATATCCCGTGCGATCCAAATAACACGGCACAGATCGCAAACATCCCTCGACTTCCCGAGGAGGGGTTACTTTGCTACTTCATACGAGTTATTCAGGGGTCGAGCTACAATGGCATCTGGAGCGGAACTGGTGCGCCAACAGGAAATCCAGCGACAGTTACTGCCTTGCCCGGTGATTTTTACATCGATGCAGCGGCCCACTATCTTTATGGCCCGCTGACATCAGGAGGGTGGCCCGCTGGAGTAAGCCTGATCGGGCCAGCTGGCGCAACGGGGCCTGCCGGATCGAATGGCAACTGGTCAACTCCGCAGGCCATTAATACACAGACCGGAACAACATACACACTACAGCTTGCAGATGCAGGAAATCTTGTGACGCTGAATAATTCTGGAGCTATTACGCTCAATATCACAACTGATGGGTCTATATCATATCCAACAGGAACGAGATACGACATCTGCCAGCTTGGGGCCGGAAGGGTTACAATCACCCCCGTGTCAGGGGTAACAATAAATTCAGCCAATGGTCTTATTACTCGCGCGGAATACTCTTGTGCAACGCTCGTAAAACTATCCTATGATACTTGGCTGGCAGTTGGCGATTTAGCCGTTTCTTAAAATGCCTTCAACCCTTGGAATAATTGCAGTTGCAGGAAAAAATTACTCTATTTCATACCTTGTTGTTGGAGGTGGAGGTGGAGGAGAAACCCAGCAAGGCGGCGGGGGCGGCGGAGGTGGAGCTCTAACCGGAGCACAATCAGCAGAAATAGGAACGGTATTTAGCATCGCAGTGGGGTCTGGCGGAACAAAAGGTACAACTAGCGCCTACAACACCAACACGGCCACAAATGGCGGCAACTCAACATTTGGGTCAATAACCGCAATAGGGGGTGGTAGAGGTGCTGCATGTAATGGCACAGACAACAATCATTACGCATCAAATAGCGGAGCATCTGGCGGGTCAGGAGGGGGCGGAAGTAATTCCCTTACCCCCTATTATTCTTCAAATGGAGGAGCTGGCACAGCAGGGCAGGGATATGCTGGCGGGTCTGGACAGTTTTACAGTCCAGCAAGCGAGTATGGGGTGTGGTACGGAGGATACGCAAGCGGAGGTGGCGGAGGTGCCGGTGGTGCTGGAGGAAACGCTATCTATATTAACCTATCGTCAGCAACCGCCGGGGCAGGAGGCGTAGGCATAGCCTCATCAATCACGGGAAGTTCCGTATATTATGGCGGCGGCGGAGGTGGAGGAGCAACAGGAAATGCAGGAGCCGGAGGGCTTGGTGGAGGTGGAAACGGAGGGCAGGACAATGCGTCGGCAACGAATGGAACTAATGGACTCGGCGGTGGAGGAGGAGGGGCGAGGGCAAGCTCGGGAGCCGGGTCAACGGCATACGGAGGAACCGGAGGAAGTGGCGTTGTTATTCTTTCTATTCCAACATCAAGGTACAGCGGAACAACAACAGGATCACCAACCGTGACCACATCAGGATCAAATACCATCTTGCAATTTAACTCGTCAGGGTCTTACACTGCCTAACAAAATTACACAACATGGGATGCGACTGCGAAAATTACCAAGGCCCTTGCAGGGAAGAATTACCTTATCCGATTGTATCGGCGGAGAGCGTTCCTTCATTAATTTCCAACCTTGCATACGCGCTTTACGGAGCCACAAGGAAATCAGTTGTGAATGGATCGATTGTCTGGAACATTCTATGCGATCCCAATCTGACCGCTCAAATCACGGGACTTCCACGAAATGCGGGCGAAGGACTTCTCTGCTACTTCATTCGATGCTTCAATCTGATTGTATCAAACGCATTTCTTATTCAGCCCGGGTCGATTGATCCAACAAAACTCACTACTGGCGGGCCGTCATGGAACCCATCGGGCGACCTGACAATTGGAAGAAATCTCAACGTCACTGGAACGGCCAACATCGCCAACATCACGGGCAACGCCGCCACGGCAACGCTTGCCACAGCGGCGACAAACATCGCAGGAGGTGCGACAGGATCACTTCCATACCAAAGCGCCGCAGGCACGACTTCTTTACTTGCTACGACGGGAGCATCCGCAAATTGGGTTCTTGCCTTGTCATCTGGGCTGCTTCCGTCTTGGAAACAAGCATCGGTCGCCGCAACTGGAAGTGCGTTTGCGCTGCGCGATAGCAGCGGAGGGCTTACTGCGTCTCAATTTAACGGAAATGCATCCACGGCGACAGCGCTTCAAAATACCAGAACAATTTCTCTTGCTGGGGCAGTAACGGGAAGCGTAACTGACAACAGCGGGAATCTCTCGATCGTAACAACGCTCGCCGCGAACACACCGGGCGTTGCAGCCGCAAGGTTTGTGTTCAATGCGGCACCAACCCCCATTGCGTCATGTACCATATACAGCGGCGGTACGAATGTGGCAACCGTGCAAACTCCATCTGCCCACGGACGGTCGGTGGGTGATTTTGTGACCATATTTTCCGTGGCCCCATCGCTGGCTCTTGGTATTTTTACCATAACGGCTGTTCCAGACTCAACGCACTTGAGTTTCGCGATTACAGGGAATATATCAGGCTCAACGAGCGGCGTTACCATATATCCATACGCAAGCATCTACAACCCAAACAACCTTAGAGCGGGGCCGTTGAATGGCGCGTCAGGGGCCGGAGCGACAGGGCTGTACACCATTCAAGGAAGCGCAATCCTGTCAACAAGCGTTGTTTTGGGGTCGGCTGGCGGATTGGCCGGAGCCAGTCCGGGCGGCACGCTTGGAATTAATTCGGCTCCAATTTCAAGCTCCGTCAGCGTGGGTGTTACGTCAGCAACGGGAACCGCCACGGATTATCCCTTCGTTTGTATTGCTATTTTCTAATAACTAACTACCTACCACTATGGCATTCCAAAAAGAAAAAGAAGAAACTCCGGCAGGATTCATTGATCTCGGGGAGGATTACGAAAAGCGCTTCGGAGGAATTTTGGGCGCAACGCAATCGGAGTCCGAAAAAGAAGAGAAGCCGAAGGTGTATTACCCCGAGCTTCGTTTTGAAGTTGAATCTCTCCGTGATCTCCCGAAAGAAGGCACCGCAATCATCCATTACCGCAAGACCCTTGAGCGTGACGAGAAAACCACGAGCGGCGACAAGGAAGAGTCTCGCTACGTCTGCGAAATCGAGGTGCATTCTATCAAGCCCAAGAAATCAAGGGATGCAGACGCTGGCGAAGAGCCAGCATCTGAGATGGACTCCAACGACGAGGCGATCGAGAAAGGTCTTGAAGCCGTCAAGGATGCAGGCTAACGTAAGACAACATCCAACCAAGGAAAAATACCATGCCACTCGATCCGTCCGCCCCTCCAGCAGCCCCTGATCCATCCTCCATGCCTCCAGACGCATCACAGCCTCCCGCGCAAGGCGGAGATGGTGACGTGATGATCCAGCTTCCCAAGATCCAATTTGACCAGCTTGTTCAGCTCGTTCAGGGCCTAGCTCAGGCATTCCAGCAAATCGCTCAGGAGGTCGAGGGCCAGAAGCAGCAGCAGGAAGGCGCTCCGGCTCCTGGCCAGCAGCCACCAGTCCCCGGTGCAGCTCCCGGCGGCAACGGCGATGGTGATGATGAATTTCTGAAAAGCATTGCCCAAGCAGGCAGTCAGTAAAATTCCCAATGTTCGTCAGCGAAATATATGACGAAGCCGCAGAAATCCTTGGCACGAGCGATCAGCAAAGGATTTTCAAAAAGCTGACTCAAGCCATAGCCGCTCTCATGGAGAGCGGTAATTGGTTTCATGGCAATCAAGAGGTTGATGTCTGCACCGGATGGGATGGTTACACGCTGACTCTTCCTCGCGGTATTGAAGTTCCGCTCGCGGTCAATATCGACGGAAGCCCGACATACTTCCGAGATCGCCTGTTCCAGTACCATGTCAATAAGGGCGGGGCATTCAGCACGGTTCCATGGGCATGGGACGACCGGGGTGTTGTTGCAACCAACATGGACATTCGCCAGCCATCTGAGGTGGTCGCGGTGGCTGAAAACCCAAACGATGCAGGCCAAGTAATCCGACTCGTCGGCACAGACAGCAACGGGCGAACAATTACCAGCCAGCTTGACGACGGAACGCTAGTTGACGGGCTGCTTATCCCAATCCACGCGCTGACTGATTTTGAGTACGGGGTGATAACGCCAGACGGAAACCGCGTGAATACCCGTCAGGTTGCTATTTCGCCGTTCACAAACTTCATTTCTTCGACCGCTCACTACCTGTCTTCTGGACAGCCCATTACGATCTCGCCGGTTTCTGGAGTCCTGCCGTCACCTTTGGTTTCTGGAAATCAATACTATGTGGGCGCGGTTAATTCTACCACGGTGGAGCTTTATTCCGACCCGCTGTACGCCGAGTTGGGAGAGCTTCCAATTCAACTTCAAAGCATTGCCGGAGCAGGCCCGATCAGTATGGTTGACGCCATTGAGTCCCAAGTTGTGACATCGGTTGCGCTTCAAACTTCAGGTGGCTCTCCAACCACCTCGCCCCTCGTCGTGAATCCTGCCAACGAGGTGGTGTTTAGTGAAATTTCATCGCAACAGCTACCAACCCCGCTGATTGCCGGGGCAACCTACTTTGCCAATCAGCTAGACCCAAATGATCTTCAGGTATTCGAGACGATTTCCGATGCGACGAACAACGTAAACCCTGTCTACCTGAGCGGGAACACAGCCCCATTCAATGTTGACATCAGGACACCGGTAACCCCGCAGACTCAGTTCCAAATGCCGTCAGCATTTCTGTATTCCACGGGCGACGTGGTGCAGGTGTATAATAATTCGGGCCAGCTACCGGCACCTCTGATTGCTGCGCAAAACTATTATGTTCATGTGGTTTCTGGTTTATCAGGAATGATAACCCTCCACACAAATGTTGTGGATGCCACGTCGGGCGCAAATCCAATTACCGTAACCAGCACAGGAACAGGACAAAGCTCGATCGTAAAAATTATACCAGCCACATCCAATGTTGGATCAACCAGTCAAATCACGGCACCCGGCATAAATATTCCAGCACCAGTTGGGTCTGGGGCAAGCATTGTTCCTATTGTAACTGGATCGGCGGTTGGGACGAATGTGACGTTCGGGGGAACAAGCTATAATAGCGTTCCTACCGTCACATTTTCAGCACCCACATACACTCCTCCGGAGAACAGCAATCAGGCGGTAAGGACGGCTACTGGATACGCAATAGTAACCTCGTTGGTTGTCACGTCCATTGTCATCACGGATGGCGGGGCGGGATATACATCACCGCCAACCATAACACTCACAGGGGGAGGGTATGGAAGCATAGCAACCGCGAGTGCATCTATTGCCACATCGTTTGTTGGTAATTACACCGTCAACAACGGCGGGTCTGGATACCTCTATCCTCCATTACTTACAATTTCTGGAGGAGGTGGTTCTGGAGCAACTGCGACATGCCAAGTCATAGGTGGATCAATTACCGCCGTGTACCCCGTGGCTCTTGGAACAGGATATGCGTCGGCTCCGGCAGTTTCTGTTCAGCCATCCACAGGGGTCACGCTTCAGTTTTCTTCGACAGGAACGCTTCCGTCTCCAATGCAGGCTGGAGTTGCATACATAGCGGCCACTCCGCTCAATACAAGCACGGGTACATTCACTGTTCTCAATGCGGATGGTTCTACGCTTCAAACAACCAGCACCGCAAGCGGATCATTCACGGTCGATGTGACGTATCCACTGGGCGTTACGCCAAGCAATGTTTGGGGAGGAAATTTCTCGGGCCTCACAAGCGGAGCGAAGATTTATTTTGGCACCGACTATCTTCTTCCAACAACAACCCCTCCAATCGACAGCGGCGTTACGCCGTTTTATATCAGGCCGCTCACAACGACTACCGCTGAGTTTTTCTCAACATCCCAACAGGCCGAAGGTCAGATTTATTCCGTAAGTATTCTTACGGGAGGAACTGGTTACACATCTGCGCCGACTGTAGCCATAAACGATCCAACTGGATCGGGGGCTGCTATTACAGCAACTGTTGCGGCAGGAGTGGTAACGGCACTAACAATTACGAGCGCAGGGTCGGGATACACCAATCCAACCATCTCATTTACGGGCGGCGCCGGGTCGGGCGCAACCGCTTCAGTAAATACCGGCATCGTGCAGTCAACTGCAATCGGAACAGGACAATCCTACATAGCGGCACGCCTTCAGGCCGTAGCTAGCCCGTATCAGAATCTCATATCCCCGGATAGCGTTCAGTATCTGCAAAATGGACAGCCTGTTCAGTTCTCGATTTCAAGTGGCGGTACGCTTCCGGGTGGGATTGCTGCCAACACGCCATACACACTTCAGCTCAACGGTGGGAACATTTCTCTTGCTGGCGTTACACTCACATCAATTCCAACGGGACTCCTCAGCATGAATGTAGTCAATACATTCACCGCGCAGGCAGCAACCACAATAGCCGCAGAAAGCTCTGCGTATTCCACGGGAACGGCAATCATACCGCGCCCGAATACCGGAGACATTCTTGATCCATCTTTGGTTGCTGGAGCCACCTATTACGTTCGCAGGATCGACCCCAATTCATTCTCGCTCTACGCAACATACGACGAGGCAATGGCAGGCGGATCAACGGGCCTTCTAAGCTACGTTACGACCGGAAACACAATAGCCAGCACGTTCTTTGTGGATGCGGTGACGCCGCCAACACTCGTGAAGGCCGTGCAGCACGTCCAGAAGCCCGTGACACAGGGCTACGTGAGCCTCTACGCTTTCGATTATGGCCGCAGCAATGATATGTGCCTGATTGGTCAGTACCACCCCTCCGAAACCAATCCCAAGTACCGCCGCGTTCGCCTTGGCAAACCATGCGCTTGGGCTCGCATCATGTACCGCGCAAAGGCACCGGTGGTCACGAGTGTTTACGACTACCTCCCGCTCGAACAATCGAGAGCTTTGATTTGCGCCATCCACGCCATCGATCTTGAAGACAAAGACTTCGCGGATCAGGCGGCAAAGTATTGGGCTCGTGCCGATGGGTATTTGAAAAACTTGCAGACCAGCATGGATGGCCACGCGATGTTGGCAGTGCAGGTGGACGAGTTCTGGGCTCCCGGCTATGGCGTTGTTATGACGTAAGACAATGAAGTCAGAATCCATATCGTTAGGAAGAGCGGAAAAAATCACGAGTAATTGGGTTCATGGAATGAACTCCCTTCGGAGTCCGTTCACAATGGCCGAAGACCAGTTTCGCTTTGGCGTCAATCTGACGGTTCGAGGAGGACTTGCCCAGACGCGACCCGGACAAGCCCAGCGCCTCTCGCTTCCCCCGGGAAACCTTCAGGGCGGTGCGTTTTTCAATGCCAATAAGCAGGCTGTTTCGGCCACAACCTCAACATCAAGCGGCGCGACCATCTCCTATGCCGCGACGATCTACAATTACGACGGAACGACATCCAATCAATCTGAGCTGGACTATCTGGTTTTCGCTGTTGATGGGAATATCTATTTTGCGCCATTCCCGCTAGAGCAGCCAAGGGACTGGGAAAAGTTTCGCCTTCAAAACATTCAGCTCGACCCAGATCAGCAAGAGGTGGTTTTCAAGCTGGCCACCAAAAGCGCCACAACCTCCTCGGGCATAAATTCCTCCACGCAGATCACGCCCAGCTACAACATTATCGTTGTGCAGGATGGAATCAATCAGCCTGTCTATTGGGACGGAAGCGATACGAGCGGGGCTGTGGATACCACAATGCCCGTGGGATACTGGATGGAGTATTCAGGGAACAGGCTCTGGGTCGCCAGCGGGAACATTGTTATTGCATCTGACTTGGCCGATCCTCTTGGATGGACTGAGTGGCAGACCGGGGCGGGCAGGGGGTCGTTCAGCTTTCCGCGCCCGATTACAGGGATGCAGGGGTATGTCTCGCAGAACAACAATGAGGCAATGATGGTCTTTACCGATCGAAAGACGGAAATGCTTCAAAGCGGCATTCTGGATCGCACGCAATGGGCAACCACGTCAAACTTCCAGAGCGTTCTTTACCCAACAGTGGGATGCATTGCGGGAAAAAGCCTTGCATTCCAAGCCGGCATGCTGTGGTGGTATTCTCTTGGTGGACTGGTCTCTGCAGACGTTGCAGCCGCAGCCTACCTCTCGTCTCAGGTGCTATACAAAGACTCAGAGATGAACCGCATCAAGGCAATGACCCCTGCCGATGTCACAAGCATTTGCGGAGCATCTTTTGAGAACTATCTACTCTTTTCGATCCCATATCTTGAAAACCTCCCGAGCGAAACA
>Ga0302269_1000894_pt1 | contig 15879 bp, 11 predicted proteins | sample III_Bog_E2_2_FD_194560 | JGI IMG/M metagenome (GOLD analysis project Ga0302269, IMG submission 194560) | Peat permafrost microbial communities from Stordalen Mire near Abisko, Sweden - III_Bog_E2_2 | ecosystem: Environmental > Terrestrial > Soil > Wetlands > Peat | place: Sweden: Abisko...
CTGAAGCATCTCCAGCCGAAGAAAATTTCGGTGCAGGATGATGAGGTGGAATTTCAATACGCCTGGAAGAACGGGGTGTGGCACTGCCTTGAGCCGGTGTCGTTCGACCTGAGTTCTGCCGACAGCATCCGCGAGAAGGCGCACAAATGGCTGGGGCAGTTATTGAGCGTGAAAGATACGCGTGAACCGTTCAAAGTTTATCTTTTGCTCGGTGAACCGCAGCAAGAAGAGTTGCGCCCTGCGTTCGACAAGGCGGTCAGCATATTGCACCGTCTGCCGGTGCCCAGCGAAGTCATCCGGGAATCCAGCGCTGGCGCTTTCTCCGAGCAATTTGCCCGCGAGATTGAAGCGCACGAAGTGAAGAGCTAACATGGCTTGCTGACAGCTTCGCTTGGCTACATTCTGATGCCGTGATCACCTTCGGCGACATGGCCAAGGAATTGAACCGCTCGACGATTTACCTGTCCGGCCTGCAAAAGCGTTTTGACCTGCCGGCATTCGAGGGCGCGGCGTATTCTCCCGCCTACGTTGCCTTCCTGCGCTCCATCATCGCGTTTCGCACCTTTGACATCCCGGAGGAAATCCTGCGCGACCTTTGGCACCTTGAAAAAAAGCTCCTGCACCTTCTCCATGTGGATTCCACCGGCAGCCGGACGTGGTTTTTGGACTTCTGCGGTGTTGCCCAGCATTCAGAGCGCCGGCTGCTCCTCACAAATTATGACCTGCTGCAACATCCAGCACACCCAAAAATCTTTTTCAACGATCACCGGCTGCACGTCGAGCCGGGCGGACGCCTCGCGCACAAAAGCGGCACGCTCTTTCACGGAAAGTTCGGCAAACGTGCTCATCGCCGAGAGTCCTTCACGCCGATGGTGCGCAGATGCGGGTGCATCCACACCGGGGCGGATGGCAAATCCTTGAGCAACTGCCGCCGGTCTTTTGGTGACAGGAGCTTGTGTAATTGTTTCACGCGGTCTTCCGTGATGTGCGTCTTGCCCAAGTAACGCAATGCCTGAATCACTAGCCCGCTCATGCGGTCATGGGCGCGCAGGCGGCTCGGCGCGGTATTTTTCAAGATGATGGTCTGCTGGCCCACGCGCACCTGGCGCGAAGCGCCGTCAGTGTGATACACGATTTTGGCGGGCACTTGTTCCGACAAATGCAGCAGGTTTGCCGCGTAAGCGCCGGAAGCCTGAACACGCGTTCCATCACGACCGGCCAACGCTTCGGCAATTGATTCCACCGGGGGCGACAACAAGCCGAGCACCGGATGGGTCTTGGGACAATCGTAAAGCCCGCGCGCCAGCCGCCGGATGCTGCCGTTGCGCACCAGCCGCAATAATGTCATGCCCACGGCGTGCGGCGTGCCGAGATCAAGAAAATCCTTGGGCGTGAACACCCACGGCTGCCCGTGTTGCCGGATACGTTTGGTTATGGCTTGTGTCAGATTCACGGCTTCAAATGTGCGCCAAACGTGTTAAAAAAACAACCCTGTTTTTTTAACAGTATCAACGGCATAAAAGTGGGTTTTTAGCTGTCAGCCATTCGCGGCAAAGGTTCTTCCACCAGACATGCAGACTCTGAGCGTGATTCCTAAGTGCCATCCGATGGCGGAGCGAACGCGGTCAAGGTGGAGGCGACGGGCAGCAGGGCGCACAACCTTGACGGCGTGAGCGAGCCATATAATAGAGGCACGAGGCACGCTCGGTGTGCAAATGCAAAATCTAGCACACTTGCAAAATTCCGCGGTTGTTTCAAAACGGCAATCAACGTAACCTCACTGTGTCAGAATAAATTAAAACGACCAGACACACATTGAGCACAACAACCCCATTAGCGCCTACTTCTAAAGCGAGCGCGGAAGTGCGTGGCCCGGTGTTCGTTACGACGCAATGGTCGGTTGTGTTCGACGCTTCGCGCAGCGACACCACGAAGGCGCAGGCCGCATTGGAGAAATTGTGTCGGACGTATTGGTATCCACTTTATGCTTACGTCCGGCGGCGCGGACATCTGGCACAGGACGCAAAGGATTTGACGCAAGCATTTTTTGCGCGTTTGCTTGAACGCAATTGGGTGGGTGACGCGGATCGTGAGCGGGGCCGTTTCCGAACTTTTCTGCTCATGGCCATGAGCCGGTTCCTCGCTGATGAATGGGACAAGGCGTGTGCGCAAAAGCGCGGCGGCGGGGTAGTCCATGTGCCGGTGCAACTGGACACGGCCGAGATGCGCTACGGCCATGAACCGGCGGACGATTGCACGCCGGAACAATGCTACGAACGCCGTTGGGCGTTGACGTTGCTCGACGCCGTGCTGCAACGGCTGCGCGGTGAATACGAACACGAAGGCAAAGGCGAGTTGTTCTCCGGGTTGAATTCCTGTCTGGTCGGTGGTCGCGAATCGCAGCCTTACGCGGATCTGGCTTTGCAATTGGGAATAAATGTAGGCGCGGTGAAAGTGGCCGTGCATCGTCTGCGCAAGCGCTACCGGAAATTGCTGCGGGACGAAATTGCCCAAACGATGGTTGCGACCGAAGACGTGGACGAAGAACTCCGTCATCTCTTCGCAGTGCTGGCCGGGCGTTGACCGGACTGGAATGTTCCCCCGCCATGAAGTTTCTGTTTTAATTAGGCGAGCCTGTAACCTTTCGCCCGCATTTCCTAAGAATGGGTTGAAAGAAACGATATGGATACAAAACGCCTTTGCCCAAGCTGTCAGAAGCCGCTCGCCTCGAATGTGCCGATGGGGCTCTGCCCGGAGTGTCTCATCAAGGCGGGTTTTCCCACTGGCGTAGAAACGGACACTGGTTCGGCAAAGCAACCTGCCTTCGTCCCCCCCACTGTCGAGGAGATTGCCAAACTTTTTCCACAACTCGAAATCCTTGGACTCGTCGGCAGGGGCGGCATGGGCGCGGTTTACAAGGCACGGCAAAAGCAGCTTAACCGGTTCGTCGCGCTGAAGATTTTGCCGCCCGGCATCGGCGGCGAACCGGCATTTGCCGAACGTTTTACCCGCGAAGCCCAGGCACTGGCGCAACTCAATCATCCCGGCATCGTGACGCTTTACGAATTTGGCGAGACGAGCGGCCAGTTTTATTTCCTTATGGAATTCGTGGACGGCGTGAATCTGCGGCAATTGCTCGCGGGCAGCCGCGTGTCCTCGCGCGAGGCGTTGGCCATCGTGCCGCAGATTTGCGACGCGCTGCAATTCGCGCACGATCAAGGCATCGTCCATCGCGACATCAAGCCGGAAAATATTTTGCTCGACCGTCGTGGCCGCGTGAAAGTGGCGGATTTCGGGCTGGCGAAAATTATTGAAAACCGCGACGACGTAACGAAATTTTCGGCGTCCGAAAATATTCCGGGAAATTTGACCGACGCCGGCAAGACGATGGGCACGCCAAATTATATGTCGCCGGAGCAGAAGGAAAATCCCGGCGAGGTGGACAATCGCGCGGACATTTACGCGCTGGGCGTGGTGTTTTACCAGATGCTCACCGGCGAACTGCCCGGCAAAAAAATCGCGCCGCCGTCCACGAAAGTCCAGATTGACGTGCGGCTGGATGAAATTGTTTTGCGCGCGCTGGAAAAAAATCCCGAACATCGCTACCAGCAAGTCAGCGAAGTGAAAACCTGCGTGGAAACAATTGCGGTCACGCCTGATTCGAGCCGCCCGTCTCTTGCAATGTTGAAATCAGAGCGGGCACGTTTGGCTGTGCAAGAAGCTCCCAGAGCGAATGTGAAATATCCGGCCATGGGCGAGGTCGCTTTATATGCGGATCGCCTCGTCATATCCTCCGGTTACGATCAGCGTTCCATTCCATTGACGGATATTCGCGGACTGGGTGAAGCCGTGATGCCTTTTTGGTTTAGTCCTGGGGCGCATCGTTATGCTTCGGTGGCCTTCGACGAGGCGGGCCAGCGCCGCCATCTGGTTTTTCTGGCCGGAAGCTCCGTATTTCGCTCGCCCGGCGATACGCGGTTGCACGCGGCTGAATGGCTGATGGCAATTCAGCAGGTGGTGAAATCCGCCAGCGGACGCGAAGTGCCCATCACGCAGGTGCCGACCGTTGTGCCGGTGAAAACTTGGTGGACTCTACTATGGCTGGCGGTGTCTTTGGTCGCCTTCCTGCCGCTGCTCGCCAAGTTTCTTCTGATGCCACAACGCGGACCCGCCTGGGCTTCGTTGCTGGATGCCGGCTTTTTAAGCGGGGCGTTTCTGCTGGTGCCCGCGCTCGCGCTGTTTGTCGTTTATGTTGTGCGCTCCATTTCACTCCGGCATACCAAGCTGAAACCAATCGGCGGGGATGGGAGCGGCACGGATGTTCCTCCGGTCGAACCGCGCTGCTCACCCACGGACAACGTGGGCACGGCGATGTCAGGACCGGCGTTGGGGCAGGCCATCCGTGCGCGGATGAATCCGGTCGAAAAGGCGAAGTTTGAAAAAATAAAAATCATCTGTCTTCTGGCCACCTTCGTCCCGCCAATGATTTTGGCTTTATCGGCTTTATGGTTCGATGCTTCGTCCGGGCTGGCGGTCTTGATCAAGGATGTGGTTGGGGCGCTGTGGGGACCGGCCATCGTGGTGGCATTATGTCTGAACACAAAATTTTTGGCCTCGACCGAATGGGCGAAGCAGCAAGGCATCCGTCATGCCCAGCTTTGGTTCTTTTCTTTCAAACGAGGCAAACGCGAATCCGAAATGGGAGCCAATGTTCTGCCGCACTTCTCGCGCACGGCCATCGTGGGCGCGTGCGGGGTGGGCGTGACGTTGCTGGCCGTTCTTTTATGGATGGTTGTTTATGGCCAGCCCGCGAAAACTTGGATGGCGATGTCCCAAGTTGAGAAAGTCGGCTTTGTCGTTGCGGACAGCATTGTGCTTGCCGCCTGTTTCGCGCCTTTCATCACCACGCTTCTCGGCTGGATTGCGGTTTCGCAAATCCGCCGCTCGGCGGGGAAAATTTACGGGCTGTGGCTGGCGGTGTTTGACGGATTATTTTTCCCGCTGCTCGTGCTTGATTTTGTCATTTATCTCGTTGCCAGCCATCTGCAAGGCGTCTGGATCATGGCCATGAGAAATTCGGAGACGAATTCCGCTTCGGAAGAAGATTTGGTCCGGCCGATCCTTGCTATTGTGGTGTTCTTCATCTGCGCATTGGTGGACTGGCTTATCATCCGCCGCGTCTGGCGCGCGGTGAACCAGCCAGTTGAAGGTTCGGCAACTTTAATGGCAACTGCGCCAGCGGAGAAATCCAAATCCGGCCAGACCGCGCTGGCGGTCTGTGCGCTCTGTTTTGCCGGCTTGAGCGGAGTGATGGGCACGATGGCTTTCTGCATCATGCCGGAATCGTCGCGGGTTCTTGACTTGGCAATTCCTTTGGCAGCATTGCTGGGAATTTCTCTGGGAATCCTGACGCGCAAAATCTTGCTCGGTAAAACAGCCATGATCGTCGGGAGCATCAACCTGCTGATTTGCCTTTTTGTTCAGGCCGCGACGGTTCACTCATCAAGCTCTCAACCGGCTTCACCATCGAGTGTTGAGTTTCACTACCGCGTTTTCGAGGCGGATGCGGCGTTGGTGGACAAACTGATTCCCCCTGCCTCGCGTTTCACCGTCAGCGCGCCATCGGATGAATTTACCATATCGTTGGGTGGGGTCGGATATGCTGATGCACAAGCCGCGAAAATCAGCCGCGAAACGCTGGACTCATTGCTGGCGGGTCTCTCGGAAAACCACGGGATGCTTGAGGAACAATCGCGGGGAGTTGGCTCTGACTGGTGGCGTCCGGGTCTGGCTGATAGCTGGAATTACTCCTGTTCTGACTTAAATGGTCTCACAGGCAGCGGTGATGGAAGGGGTTTTCTTGGCTTCGGGCACTTCCATGGAACTGACGAAATCCGCGTTGCTTATTATGTGGATCACTCGTTGGATTTGTCCGGGCACGACTCAGTGAATGTGCATTCAAAATTGTTTTACCAGGGCGACATTCCGGCGTCGCATACGCTGGCGTTCCTCGCGCCGTTTTCCCGGAGCGATCATTCGGCGCACTATCTTGTGGTGGTTTTTGAAATCGGCAATTCAAAAGAACAGACGGAGCCAGCCGCCACCGCGCAAAATATTTCGTTCGGGCGGGTGATGCAATTCACCTTGCCGATGGACAAAGACGGAATGACGCCGCTCTTTGACCTTGATCAAGACCAACCAGTTTTCGATCCGAATCCGAACGATACGGCGGCGGGAATGGCGCAACTTCTCAAGCCCGGCGTGGTCATCCGCCACGATGAGCCGGAGCACAAAATCGTCCTCTTAGGCATGTCCGGCACAGTGGTGTATTGGGCGCACGCGCCTCTCGGCGACCAGTGGGAAAACTTAACCGATATGAATGCTCTCGCGACGGTTCGGCGGAACACGACGAGTCCCGGTGTCATTCAAGGCATTGACTGGCCGGACACGTTGCCGCTAACCGTCTTTTTCAAGACCGGCGCGGGCAGTCTGGGCATTCTGCAAATCACCGGACTCACCGAGAACCCGTCCGGCGTGAAGATTCGCTACAAGCTGGTGCAAAACTCAACCGCATCTCCCGCACCAACGCCCATCCCGGCAGCCGCGCAAAATCTTTCCTTCGGCCCAGTGATGGAGCGGACGATTGAGCGCGGCAGTTCGCCGCACCGCGCCTTGAACCTCGCCACGGGCGAATTCATGTCACCTTCGCGCGAACGGGAATTCGTTTTCCGGCCTGACGGCGCGGACACCTTGCGCGTGGCGGGCGTGGATGTGTATTCCAGCTACGATGCGAGGGCCGCAGACAATCTCAACAGCCTGGACATGCGCTATATCGCAGGGCTTTACCCGCAAAAAGGCGACAAGGCCATCAGCATTGACGACATCAACGCAGAGGAATTTAGCGAGCTGCTTGCCAAGGGGCAGTATTTCCAGACGACGTTGGAGAAAACCGGCATGTTCGGCGGTTATCGTTTTGATTTGAGCAAGGTCGAACCCGTGCTGCGTGGCACGAATGTTTATCTGTTCATCACCCGCGACGGCGCGCAAGGCTTGCTGCAAATCAGCGGCGTGACCGAAAACCCGAGCGGCGTGAAGATTCGCTACAAGCTGGTGCGGCAGACGCCAGCGCCCGGTGGGGTTTATGACAAAATCTGGTTGAATCCGAATTCCTCGATTTATGATGATCTCGACAAGGCACCTCCTACGTTGATTGTCCGCCCCACGCACTTTCCATCCTCTCCCTCTGGAGGCGTAAGCATGAGCAACGGCAAAGCGGTCTATGTTAACGAATCATTGCCGAGTTTGCTTGGCATTGCTGGAGGGAAGGCGACATGGCAGATGGTGCTGCCGGGCGGTTTGCCTGAAGGTCACTTTGATTATATGGCTACTCTGCCAGCCGGGCAAAACGGGCCCGCGTTGCGAGAGGAGATCGAGCGGCAATTTGGCCTAATCGCTGAGAGGGCCGAGCCACACGAGACCGACGTTTATCTTTTGAAAATCAAGGACCCGGTCAAATTGCGGGCGCAACTCACGAAAGGTGGCGAGTCATACCGTGGAGAGTTCGGTGTTGATCCGATGAATACCACTTTTCAAAACGAACCGCTCTCTGATCCCGAAGGCCGGGAATCCCAGGCAAATATCCGGCGCGAACTTGAGACTTACCTGAAAAAACCGGTGCTCGACAAGACGGGAAGCACTGACAAATACGACCTGAAGCTCGTTTTATCCCGGGCGCTCTACTTGGACATCGGTGATCAAAATGCCAAGCTTGCGGCCATCCAAGACCAGCTTGCCGCTTACGGTTTAGAACTGTCCTCGGCTCGGGCGACCATCGAAATGCTGGTAGTGGAGAAAGTGCAAAACGCGATATCGAATCTGCCGCCGGAATCGGTCGCGGCACCCACCGTCGAAGCCGACTTAAAGTTCCTCGAAGTGCCCGCCGGGCTGCCGCTCGACTTGAACAAATTCGACCTCGTCGTCGTGGAAAAACAACCGGGCGTCAATCTCCTCTCCGCGCCGCGCGTCACCACCAGCAGTGGACGGGAATGTGAAATCGAAGTAGTGCGCGGCGCGACGAAGGATGCCTTTACGCCCACGCCCACCGGCGTCACCGCGCGGCTGCGACCCACGCTCGCTGGCGACACCGTCCACTATGAGGTCAAGTTCACCATCTCCACGCACCCGGCTCCCGGCGACGCCGCGCGCACGACCATTCAGGAATTCACCCGCAGCGGTGACGCACCATTGGACAAGCCGGTGGTCTTCGAGGTGGGCACGGCAGAAAACGGGAAACGCTCGCTGGCCTGGATGGTTTTTCGTCGGGTGGAAAATACGCCGCCAGTGCATGCATCGTCGGCCGCACTGACAGGCACTTCCCAGATCGAAATCAGAAGTCCCACCGGTGAATTAAAACCCGGCGCTCCCGTTGACGTGCGCTTGTTGCTGGACAAAGCAAAAATTGACTTTCCGCCGACGCAAGCACCATCGCCATCCAACGCGGTGATTGCATGGGGCAAGCCGGTCAATGGTTTGACTGTCGGTTTCTCTTGCGAGACCACCCACAGCGATTCCCGCAAGCTGCCAAAGATTTACTTCTATGTTGCCAACGCTGGCGACACGGAGATTCCGGGCATTATTCAGAGCTGCTCGGAGTGCATCTTGACGGTCAACGGGCAGCACTACGCTCAACGCTCCTGGGGCGGCAAGAGTTCGGCGATGCCGCCAGGCAGGAAATATGGGCCGATTGCGATTGCCACCGATGAGTTCCGGCAGATCCCTGAATTGAGGGCGTGGCCTGTGCCCGATATTGATCTGACTGCACCACGCCCTGAATTGCGGGAAGGCACGAACACGCTGCGAGTGGATTATATCCGCGACCACATGCTGGTCGCGAGTGGAGAAATTCAGATCGTTGCCAAATGACGCTGATCTCCCACGTTGGGGCATCTCACATTTTATGAAAACATCAGCAGCCATAACATTGATCGTCTGCGGGACGGTTTTGATTCTCGTTCCACACATACTCAACGCCATCGGCACAGCACAGGTCGCGCACTTGATTGAGGCAACTCAAAAGCCGGATGTCAGTCTCAACGGAGGACTGGATCCCGCCTACACGACGTGGACTATTGTCGTCGGAATTTTGATGATTATTTCTGGAGTTGCTGGAGCATTAAAAACAAAGAGTTGATGACCGCAACACCCCAGACCAGCGAACTCAAGCCGCCGCCAAGAGCACGATGACAGCCAACACAAAGGAAACGCCAGCAAATGAGCGTCAGGCCAATTCTCGATTGCCACGGGGTATGGTTGCTCTGGCTCTCGCATTTCTGTTGGCTGATTTTTTATTGCTTCAACTTCCCATTTTTGTGTCGCGGCTTTCCATCTCAGGCACACACTGGAACTGGTCGGGCAAGATTTTCAGCATTGTATTTTCCTGTGCAGTGCTTGCGTGTTCGCCGTGGCTTCGACAAAACGTCGGCCTGCGCTTGAGACAGTCACTGGGTTCATTTTATTTGTCGCTTGGTTGCTTTCTTCTTTGCGCGGGAGTGGGTATCGCATTCGGATTCAACGCATCGCCAGCAGCTTTCCCACGAGAAACCCTCTTGTTTCAGACGCTCATGCCAGGACTCGATGAAGAGTTAGCAGTTCGAGGCATAGCTTTGGCATTGCTGGAACGCGCATTCGCGTGCGACCCTATGGGCTGCCGATTGCGCTACGGACGAGCGGCATTGGTGACGTCGCTGCTGTTTGGTCTCGGCCATTCCGTCACTTCGATTGGCGGTCATTTCACAATTTTGCCGATTCCATTTATCAGCACTTTCGGCTTTGCTTCCATTGCAGCATTGGTGCGCACACGGTCGGGCAGTCTTGTTTGGCCGATGCTCTGTCATTCCGCGTGGGACGGACTGCTATTTTTCCTGCCGATGATTCGATGACCAAGTCGTTTAGTTTCACATTTGTAGTGCGACAAAAGTGATGGAAGTCACCACCGGTAACGTCAGTTCCTTCGCGCCAAACTTTTTCAGTTCAGCCTCGATGTTAGATTTCTTTAGCCCACGACAGTCTGATCAAATATTCGGGCAATGGCCCCTATCGTGAGGGCGCCAATTCACATGCGAAAATAATGGAGTTGGGCCATCAAGGTTCGATTCCTGCGCCGCCAGGCGTCGTCGCCAGAACGATCGTTCAGGCGGTGCAGGCGAAGAGACACAAAACCCGCTATGTAACGGGTGGATTCGCCCGCACCATGCTTTTCCTGCGCCGCGTTCTTTCCGACCGCGCCTTCGATGCGATGTTCTGGATGATAGAACGCCAGATGGCGAAATCCAAGGCGTGAATTTTAGTCATCACAACCCGGCTGTGAATGGAATGAGCTTCCGTGCGCCGGTAGAGCCGCTGGTCGGAATCAGATGAGTTTCAGTGATGCCAAATATAGTGGCCAATCAGCAGGGCGACGACACAAGCCGACAATGTGCCAAAAATATACCAGTGAACGCCGCGAAGATTGATGGCCTCGTCCAATTTACGGCAGACTTCTTCAAATCGCTGCCGTTCCCGTGCCAGAGCGTCTTCGGATTTATTCCATTCGGCCACGGCGGCGTGCAAGTTTTCCTGAATGCTCTTGGCAGCGTCATTCGCGTCCACCAACCGGTTGCTGACGAACAACGCATCGCGTTTCACGGTTTCCGCGTGTTTGAGAACGATGTCTTTTAATTCGCCATGCTTGATGTCCACCATGCCCGCAAAATCATCAGTGAGCGCGGCGGTTTGTTGCCGGTATTCGGCCAGATGTTGTTCCAGCCATTTCCGGCTGTCGGCGATGGAGCGCGGGATACTGGCTGCCGCCCGCAACTGTGCGCGGGTTAGCAATGAGAATTGCGCCGGGAAACTATCCTCCGGGCCGGTGCCCCATTCATGCAGCAGCCGATGAACCCGATCCACTTCCTCTTTCGTCAAGTGACATTCATAAACCAATGATGGCGTGCCGGTGCCCGGAGCAGACCGCGTCAGCGGGCTGCACGGGCATGAGCGTCAGGCGTCCGCGCACGCGCCAATTGACATTCGTGAATGGAAACCGTGAAGATTGGCGCGTCCGTCATTATTGAGCGCACAGTGATGCAGGAACGGAGCGCGAACTAATTTATCGGTTGAGCAACGCGAACTACTATTGATTAAAATTTCACTGTAAACTTCACGGAGATGTCGTGCGAAAAATAGGCCGAATTAAATGCCTCATAACTGTATCCCACATCCAAGGCATAAGCTTCTTTCACCCCAAAAGAATATATAATATCACCACCAAACTGCGCCCAATCCTGATCGTTATCAGTCTGGCCGGGGTTAAGATCTAAATTGATGGAGTGCAGCCATGTTCCATAGCCAGAAATCCCAAAACCCTTGGAAAAATTATATTGAATGGAAGCCTTGGTCTGCAAATTGACTAGATGGGAGGAGGACGTTGTTCCGGTTGGATAATTCACTTTTTCCGACTCGGTGTAGGAATAGGATGGAGACAAGGCCATCACCACTTTGTTGGATTCAGTGTTGTGCTGATAATCTAAACCGCCGCTGAATTTCCATCCAGAGGCCTGGTTGTAAGAAATCTTTGAAGTTGCCGGGAAATTGTTTTCGGTCTGATTGTAGGCAGTTGCGGCAGTGACTCTGAACTTGTCGGCGGTGGTATTAATCAAGGCATATCCGATCTGGGCGGAGGGGCTGATGGTCTGGGAATCCGATTTGTCTGCCCCGGCTAGTGACTCGGTAGAACTGCTGCTTACGGTAATCAACGGCATGACGGTCAAATTTGTAGAGATGAAATCCAGCGTGGCCTGTGCGCCAATTGAGCCGGTGTATTTCATGGTTTTCGTGCCGTTGAGAAACGAGTGTTGATAATTGTAATCAGCACTCATGGGCACCATGGTAATCCTAAAATAATTCGTTTCGGTAGTGGGGGTGTTGGTTTCACTAGGATTTTCCATGAAATTAATTCTGGCGCTTTTGATCTGCTGGCTTGGCGGCGTAGCCGCAATACGGCTAAAGTCATACATATCAATCTGCGCATAGAGACTGGTGGTCGAGGACAAGGCTAGCGCCAAAACCAATAATACCCGACGAGGATGATTCATGGATTTCATGTTAAAAGCTGTGGTTTAATGTTATTCCAAGATGTTTTGTTTCCGTTGTTGATGTTGTTTTCCCGTCCCTATCTTTAAGACGGCGAAATAAAAAAACAAACATCACTTGATGTCAAATAGATAATTTGTCTTTCTAATGCCTCTGGCTGGGTATGGCTATACAGGCTTTGGTGGTGCGTCTTCTACAAACATTTGAAATTTATTGTTTAGCGAACCCGAAAAGCAGTCATCTGAATCCCGTCAAATAATTTTAATGTAAAAAAATGTATGCTGGTGTCAGGCAAACGACACCTCCTGTCAGCTAGATGCAGGCAACGCGAAAACCCGTCCCGGCTAAATAAAATCGCGTGCTAGAGTCGCCGCGTGCCGGTCAACTCTACACATCCTGATTACGACGCCAACCTGCCTGCCTGGTTGCGGGCGCGGGATGTCTTCGCCGGCGAAGACGCCGTCAAAGCCGCTGCTGAAAAGTATCTGCCGCGTCTCGACTGTCAGGACGACAGGGAATATCTCGCCTACAAAAACCGCGCCTCCTTTTTCAACGCCTCGGCCCGCACTGCCGACGGCTTCGTCGGTCTGATCTTCCGCCGTGATCCCACCTTCAAACTTCCTGAAAACGGCGGTATCGCTGACGCGCTCACGGAGTTCGTCGAAGACGCCGACATGCTCGGCACCTCGCTATCTGCCTTCTCGAAGAAGCTGGTCACGGAAATCATCAACGTCGGTCGCGCCGGCACGCTGATTGACTGGAACGAGGAAGCCGAGCAACGCGCTTATGCCGTCGCTTACTCCGCCGAAAACATCATCAACTGGCACACGGAACGGGTCAACGGTCGCAACGTCCTCACGCTGCTCGTCCTCAAGGAAGTCAGCCAGACGCCCGTCGCGGAACCTGATCCTTACGAGCCGGAAGAAATCCAGCAACTTCGCGTGCTGAAACTCGTGCCGCCTCAAACCTCGACCGACAACCAATCTGCCGACTGGACTTACGAAGTCGAAATCTGGCAACTGCTGGCTGACGGCCAGAACACGACCGGCACCCGCAATCGCGGCAAAAAGAAATGGAAGCTCACTGACACCATCACGCCACTGCGCCTGGGCAAACCGCTGCCGCTGATTCCCTTCGTCTTTCACGGTCCGCGTCACTCGCTGCCGGACGTGGACAAGATTCCGCTGGCCGACATCATCGCCGTCAATCTCGACCACTACCGGCTGAACGCTGACTACAAGCACGGCATGCACTTCACCGCGCTGCCCACGGCCTGGGTCAGCGGCTTCGACAAGAACGCCTCCCTTCGCATCGGCAGTAGCACTGCCTGGGTCGCCGAAGCGCCCGGCGCCACGGCTGGCTATCTCGAATTTCATGGTCAAGGTCTGTCCACCTTCGAGCGCGCCATGGATCGCGACGAGCAACTGATGGCTGTCCTCGGCACGCGGATGCTCGAATCCCAGAAGCGCGTCGGCGAAACCGCCGCTGCCATCGAACTGCGCCAGAGCGGCGAGAACTCCATCCTGAACACTGTATCACTCAGCATCAGCTCGTCCCTGACGCAAGTGCTGCGCTGGGTCTATTGGTGGAACTCGACCGAGCCAATCCCTGACGCCATCGGTCCTGACCTTGTCCTCGCCAGTCTGAACACTGACTTCAGCGTCACCGGTATGTCGGCGCTGGAGATCACCGCACTGGTCGCCGCGTGGCAGGCTGGCGCCATCAGTCAGGCGACGATGCTCGACTTGTTCCGCGCCGGTGAAGTCATCGCGCCTGGTCGCACCAACGACGAAGAAATCAAGCTGCTGGCGACGCAGAAACCGCCGGCCGCGCCGGTCAGTCCTGCTGGACTGGCACCAGCAATCCCGCCGACTGCGCCCGGCGACGTGAACGCCATGCCGGTAACTGTAACCGTGAAATAGAAAATTTATGTCCCTGAAATACAAATTCGCCACGAAGCAGGAAATTCCTGCTGAACATCAAGCCTTCTACGTCGAGCGCGACGGTGCCTGGCTGCTCGACGCCGATGGCGTCGTGAGTCAGACCAAGCTGGATGAGTTCCGGCAGAACAACATCACGCTGACCAATCAACTGAAACGCTTTGAAGGCATCGACCCTGATGCCATTCGCCAACTCGCCGATGACAAGCGCAAGCTGGAAGAGGCCGCGCAGATCAAGGCCGGCGAAGTGGACAAGGTTATTGAGTCCCGGGTGAAGGCCGCCCGTGCCGAATGGGACAAGACGCATGGTGTCGTCGTCGCTGAACGCGACACACTGACCGGTCGCCTGACGGCCATTCAGATTGATCAAGCGGTCGTCACGGAAGCCACCAAGCGTGGCCTGCGCCCAACGGCGCTGACGGACATTACCGCCCGCGCGCGGGTGACTTTCAAGCTGGTGAACGGAGTTCCCCAGGCTTTTGAGAGCGACGGCCAGACGGTCCGCATGGGCAAGGATGGCACGTCCCCGATGACTTTGGCTGAATGGGTGGATGCGTTGGTGTCCGACGCACCGCACCTGTTTGAAGCAAACGCTGGCAGCGGTGCTGCCGGCTCTGGCCCCGGTGGGGTTGGTAACCGGTCCGTGAAGAATCCGTTCCGCAAGGAATCGTTCAACCTCACGGAGCAAATGAAACTTGAAAAATCCGACCCGAAACTGGCGGCCCGCCTCAAGGCGGCGGCGTAACGGGTCACAACACAACACTTAGTTTATGGCCAAGACCCAACTTGCAGACATCATCGTGCCGGCGCAATTCGCTGGTTACGTCCTTCAGCGCACGGCGGAGAAATCCGACCTGTTTCAATCCGGCATCGTCGTGCGGACGCCGGACTATGACGAACGCGCCGCGCTGGGCGGCACGCAAGTCAATATGCCGCATTGGAATGACCTGACGGGCAACCGCCAGCCGCTCTCCGACTCGGCTCCGCTCGTGCCGGCGAAACTGGTCGCCGACCAGGACATCGCCCGCATTCACAACGACGGCAATGCGTGGTCGTGGAATCATCTGGCGACGGTGGTGGCCGGTGATGATCCGGCGCTGGCGCTGGCGAACTTCATGGCGGATTACTGGAATCGCCAGAATCAATACATGCTCATCAGTTCCCTCGCCGGCGTGTTCGGGGCGGCGAGCATGGCGGGCAACCTGTTGGCGATTCAGAGTGAATCCGTCGCCGCGCAAACGGCCGCCACGAAGCTGAACGGTGCGACCTTCGTGGACGCAACGCAACGCCTGGGTGATCGCGGCGACCGGCTCGTGGCCGTGGCGATGCACTCGGCGACGGAAGCCGCGTTGCGCAAGCTCGACCTGATTGACTTCATCCCGGACAGCCAGGGTGAAACGCAAATCCGCACGTTCCAAGGCCGGCGCGTCATCGTGGACGATGGTTGTCCTTCGCGCGCGGGCACCACTGATGGTCTGGTCTATACGACCTACCTGTTTGGTCCGGGCACGTTCGGCATGGGTTTCGCCGATCTGAATGGCGCGCCCGTCGAAGGCGGTCACGGCACGGAAGGTTGCGAGACGGCGCGCGATGCGCTGAACAGCGACACGCTCCTGGTCAATCGTCGCCGCTTCATCCTGCATCCTCGCGGTGTGAAGTTCACCAGCGCGAGCGTGGCCGGCGCGAATCCGACCAACGCCGAGCTGGCTCTGGCCGCGAATTGGGTGCGCGTCTGGGAAAACAAAAACGTCCCGGTGGTCGCGGTGACGCACAACATCTGAAACCAAGGCGTGCCGGTTCGCGCCGGCACGCC
>Ga0302269_1000902_pt1 | contig 15820 bp, 8 predicted proteins | sample III_Bog_E2_2_FD_194560 | JGI IMG/M metagenome (GOLD analysis project Ga0302269, IMG submission 194560) | Peat permafrost microbial communities from Stordalen Mire near Abisko, Sweden - III_Bog_E2_2 | ecosystem: Environmental > Terrestrial > Soil > Wetlands > Peat | place: Sweden: Abisko...
CGAATAGTAAGGTATTGGAAAGTTTACATCAGATTCGGTCGAAGCCATTTCATCCATGAGGGTAGAGAGTGTTATGCTGTCAGTTTGTGCCATGCATTCGTTGCCTTTACTGTTTATAAATAAAACAGAAAATGCTACCATCAGAATACACTTCTCAAAATTATTTCTCATTTTAGTTTTTTAAAATTAAATGACTATCGGCTTGTGCACGCATAGTTCGTTTTTTTGTCTTTTTGTAATGATCTTATCAATGAATTTTTATTGAAACAGACCTTTTATCGTTAGTTACTCCGTAGGAGTATTCTGTATATAACCCCCAGTTGAGCCTGCGAAACTGGGGGTTATGTATGAAATCAAGAACAGAACTCTGAAGGAGTTCACCAACAGAATCAAGAGTTTAAGTGTTTTTTGAGGTCAACTCCTCTGGAGTTGGGTTGTTTAGTATTCTATTTTCCCCCAGTTCCGCAGGCTCCAATGGGGGTTTCCGACAAGTCGGAATGTACCATATTCGAAATTACACCTCCGGTGTAATTTGTCGCGTCATAATAGATTTAGCTACCAATTCAGAACAAATTTAGAAATAAATGAGAGTTGGGTGCAAAAACCGATAGCCATTAATTATTAATTAATTCTGGTCCAACTGATTTTTATTTGACTAATCACACTTACATCCAAAAAAACAGTATAGATAAAAAGTGGTTAATTTTTAACCACTTTTCTAACACAAAATTCTCCGTTGGGATAGGTAGCTTTTAGTAAAAAAACGCCGTTTGGAAGGCTTGACAGGTCAATGTCTGATGTTGTGCCCACCATTTTTCTGCTTAAAACAGGTTCACCTGAGACATCCGAAATTTCAATAGAATTAATCTTTACAGCACTTTTAATACTTATTGAATTCCTGGCAGGATTTGGAGATATGGTAAAATAATTTTTGTTTATATCAACTTCATTCACTGATGTTGAATTCATTAATGATCTGATATATGCAGCCAGTTCAATCCCGTTTGTTTGTCCATCAGCAACACCCGGATGACCATTAAAACCTCCACCCTGCATATGAGTAAATGCAAAATAATGTATTTTGTTATCTCCGGCTGTATTGAAGGTTGTGACATCGTCGTTTATGGTGTTCCCTAATTTACTATCGGAAATCATAGGGCTATTCGTACATATTATCTGTGCATTCGGGTAAGCTTGACGAATCTTGGTTATCAAACTGTTGTAACCGGTATTAAAAGTCGCCGCTGTAATTGTACCGGCACCAAAACCTAAATTATAATCGTTTGTGCCTAAAGCAACCACCACATAATCGGGAACATACTGAGTGAAATCCCAGGTATTATTTGCAGGAATTGGACTATAAGCAGTATTTGCAATTGTACGGTTGTACATTTGGCTCATTAGAAACGCAGGGTATCCTTTCACAACTCCAATCCCCGAATAACTGGTGGTATGGAATTGTGCATTCAGTTCGCGTGCAGCCACAGCAGGATAAGCCTTATAACTGTTGTCGGCTGCTGGTTGGGTGCCACCTTCTATGCCATAACCGGATGTAATGGAATTCCCGAAAAATTCAAGTTTTAATTCAGGCAATGGATCAGGTGTCAGCAGGGTTTTGGCAGAATCGGTTTGAAAGCCCAGAAACTGGCACTCTCCATTGTACGTTTCAGTAACTTTAGTAATCTCGATAGTATGTGTTCCATCTGTTAAGTTCTTTACAACCGGATAGGTTTGCTGGCCCGATGTGACTATGAATTTAACAGGGGTTCCGCCATCAACAATCGATTGGAAATAATTATCACTAAAATCAGATCCGTTATAGTCGTTGAGCAACAGATTGATGGATGTGCCTTCAAATTTAGCCCTGATGGTTACATTTGGATAAGCAAACAACGGTTTATCCGGATTCGAGAAATCGATTCGCCCCATATACAGGATATTCGGATTGCCCGGTAAATTCAGGTTAGTGGCCTTAGATACTGTTGCACCGGGCACCAATATATAGTCTATGTCGGTTGCTGTATTGTCGGAACTATCATGCTGTATTTTCAAGGTGTTAATTCCGGCATTCAAAGTTACATCAGTATTCAGAAAACTATAATCGCTCCACCCACCTGTTTGCGGGAAAGTTAACTGACGTATCTTAATCCCATTGACATATAGCGATTTATACCTCAGGTCAGTCATTCCATTGGCATAAATTATTTTGATAGTTTTAGTCCCGGCAGAATCAACATTTATTGGAACCTGAAAGAAAGCACCGACATTATCCATCATCCCGACCTGATAACCCCCTGATGCACTCTGATAAGTTGATTTAGTAGCACCCCCGCCAATAGTTCCGGATTCCGCTTCATATTTTGTATAACCGGATACAGCTGTTCCAGGCCATGTCCGTTGGATGGTATGAAACGTCATGGAATTAAGTATCACGTTTCCATTCACGTTCAAACCAAGATTACTGTTATAAAAATCGAAGGCAAACCTTTCCGACCAGTAGAACAAGCCATCATTGCCAAATAATTCATACTGGCTCCAGTCACCGAGTATTCTGATTTTTACTGTATTATTTATTGGATTGAGAATCTTTCCGTTTAAAGTATGAGCGGCAATATCATAAGTAATTGTTTTATTTGCTATCAGAAATTTAATTTGTGTAGCTGTTGTGCCGGTAAGGTCAAATTCAGCCGTAACATCAAAGCATTTTGACTGGATGGACGACAGAAGGTTGGCGGCTGAAGTCAGCGTTTGTTTTTCCCAGTTTTGGGTTGAGCCCCAGATCGTTGATATTTCAGGAATCGGATTTGCACATAACTTTAAAACGCCGGCATTTGAAGTGAGTGACAGTTGAGTCGGAAAAGTTGCATTCTGATTCCACCGTGTGTTGGCTGCATATTCCGGAACAAGAACGCTAGAGCTCATCAATCCCGGATTACCCTGCCAGCCTATCTGAACAACCCTGTTACCTGGAAGCGAAGCTACATTAAAAGTTTGTGCTGCATAAAAGAACGTTGAATTATTATTGTCCAGAAGTTTCCAACCTCCGGGATCTTGTGTAAATGTTGAACCATTAAAATCGCCGGTCAGGTATCCACTATCTCCTGCCCACAATACCCACTTTTGTGTATTTTGATTTCCATCAACCGGTAATTGGAAGAAGTCGGGACATTCATGTCCAAATCCTGTAACTGAGCTTGTCAGTGTCCAGTTAATAAGGTTGGAAGAATTATAGAAATCTGTATTTCCTCCATTGTTATCATGATACAATACCATTACCCACTTACCCGTCGGGGCATACCAAAACACATGAGGATCACGGGGGTTTGTACCTCCTGTATTAATTACAGGATTACCCTGGTATCTCTGCCATGTATTTCCCAGATCATTGCTGTATAGCAGGCATTGCCCTGTTTTTTCAGACGCGTATATGGCAACAAATACAGGATTAGTCCCTGTTTTCAAACCGGAAGTATTTATGCTGTCAATTACTACCGAGCCTGACATGGGGGCTCCCTCGGTTGTGGTTGGTTCGGCAATAACAGGCTTTTGTGTCCAGTGCATCATATCCGGGCTTGTTGCCATACCCAGTGAGCAATGGGAAAAATCAAAATCAGGGCTGTTGGGTGTTGTCTGGTAAGTCATGTAATAGGTGCCGTTATAGTACCATAATCCGTTGATGTCGTTCATCCAACCCGATTGTTGGCTGAAATGGTATTGCCCACGGAAGGATTCTTCATAATTCGTTGGTAGAAATGGCGATGCAGCCATGGTAAGCTGCATACTTCCCACCCCTAAAAGGAAACAAAATGCAATCAGGTGTTTTTTCATTGATTGAATAAATAAATTGTATAAAACGTTGGTTTAGCTGATACTCCTTTTGTTAATGTAAACTATATACATTACATATAATTTACATTATGTAAATTTCTGTAATATTGTTGAAATGATAATAAAAATTCTGCGAATTGTTTTCATTAATAAATCAGAAACGTAAACTGATCCAATAATTCAATACCAGATTTAAAATCCGGCATCTTTTTTTATAGTATGTTTTGTCATTTCACTTCATTTGTGTAATTAAACAAAAGATGGAGACAATTCTTGTCACCCACTTTCGATAAAAAAGAGGCACTAATTTTTTAATAGTTTGCGAACTAAAAACCCGCCATTCCTATTGGTGGCTTTTAGTATAAAAATTCCATTTTGGAGGTTAGACATATCTATGGAGGTTGTTGCATCCACCATATCCCTTGTAATGAAAACTTTGCCCGAAATATCTGAAATTTCTACGTTGTACACTCCGTTGGCAACTATTGTAAGTTTATTTTTCACAGGACTGGGATAAACTGAAAAGTTTTTAAATTCAACCGGCAATGCGATATCATTAACCACATCTACTGCTTTTATTAACTTTAGATAATCTAATCCAAAATAATAACCGGAAGCTGAACTGTTTTTACCAACCATTACAATTTTGAGCTCATGGATCCCCTGGCTTAGCTCCATTGTGTCTAATGTTAACTCCGGAAATCGTGTAACGTTGTTATTATAACAATCTATCGGACCTCCAATCGGATTGTTGTCTACATACAGTTGTGTAATCCCGTAATCTCCTGCTTTGGACAAGACAGCCTTTATCGAATAAAGGTCCTTACTTTTAACAAAGAATGCGACAACAGCAGTGCTGTTCTTCACAACATCACTTAAATTGTTTTTATACCATAATAGTTGCTTATTGTTGCTCCAGCCACTGCCAAAAACTGTCTCATCCTGGACTACAAGGCTTCCGGCAGTTTGAGATAAAACTGTCATATCCTCTCCTTCTATACGTGTAGTATCCCTGGGAAGGGGTGATTCATAGTAACCGGTTCTGTCGGAAAGAGACACTTCACCATAAGGATCAGTTCCTCCGGGGGCAAGATACCAGTAAGGCATCACACCATACTGCGCATAGGAATCACTGTAATATTTTTCAATACATCCTTCGAATGAACTCTGAAAAGGTATATTATCGGTAATTTGAAACCTGTTTAGACTCCGGTTGCCTTTCCAAAGTATGCCTCCTTCATTATACACCTGGGAATGAAATGGTTTGCTGAAATAATCGGGTGTAGCCCATGAAAACCCGAAGTAATCTTCAGAACCGGTGCCAAACGACGATGGCATTTTTTCTCCATCAACAAAAAACTTCTCATCTCCTTCACCCCACCAATAATCACCCGGTGCCGAATTTGGGTCGGAATTATTGTTTGGCTTGTATACGTGTAGCATAAAACCGAGGAAACGACCTTTGCCGGTTGTTGTAAGTACTGTGTAATCAGGTTTCCTGTCAATTCTGGTCACCGGAAACGCATTTCGATTCCATTTGGCATGGAACCGGCCAAGTGAAGCAATGGGTTTTGTCAGGGATGACCGTGTAATAGAAATATCGAAATTACGTGATTCTGATCCATCATTTTTGATGATTATCTTTGCTTTTGTATCGAACGGCATGTACCAGTAGCAATACATCCAGCCATTTTCAAGTTTTCCGACAGGAAGAGCCTTAAAGGGCGTGTAACCACATGCGCTGCCGAAGAAGTCGCCTAACGGTGCCCAGACTGCCGGGTTTGAATCGGCATCCCAGAACATGCTAATTGTAAGTTCCCGCAAGGCACTCCACTGTTCGCTTTTTGACATCAGGCTGTTTACCCTGATCCTGATCCCTGTTATTGCTCCCTGACCGGAGTAGTCGAGCGGGATAACCGTTTGTCCGCCAGTTAAAGTGTAATTGGTTGAGTCGGTTACCTGTCCGGGCCTATCACCGGCAGGATCGGTTCCTAAACCGTTTAAAAAGAAACTGTCCACGTTTGAAAGCGCATTCTGTTCCAGTGTTGAAAGGGTCCTTGAGAAATCTGGCAGAATCGTTCCCAATGGGAATTTCGAGTAACCTATTTGGAAATAGGAGCCTAAATCGGTATATGAAACAACTTTGCACGAACTTTTATACGGAATGGGAACATAATTATTAAGACCACCTGCTGTATTGTTAAGACCGGGAAACAAATTATAAACCAGTGTCCCATAAGTAAACGGCGATTGCGAATGATTAAAATAGTCACTCCAGGCCAAGTCAACAACAGGGGTAACTGACCCATCTAAAAAAATCTTTACATGTGACCCGCTTTCCGAGCCACCCCATATACGCCAAATGCATCCGGGTCCCGTCATCTCTGCTATTATTTTTCCGCCATCATTATTCATGCGGATAAAACCCACTCCATCGCCGTTTGCCGACCAATTGGCATATTGGGCAGTGGCTACGTTATATGTTGATGACCTGTCGTGTGAAGTACACTCAGCTGAAATTTCACCGGAATCCGGGAGTACAGAAAGCCGTTCCAGATCTTTTATCATGTTAACCAGATCGACATAAGAGTAGTTGGGAAATGCTCCGGATAACTTACTTTTGAGCATTACTTCACTTACCTGAGTAGTATTTGCCGATAAAAAAGGGGATGCTGCAGGCACAAGTTGCATATATCCAATCCCTAATAGAATTAAAAATGCGATCCGTTGTTTTTTCATTGTATTAAAAAATAGTATAATATCTCTGAGTACTGAAACTCTTATCTAATGTAAACTTTATATATTACATATTATTTACATTATGCAAATATATGTAATATGTTTTATATGATAAAACAATTTTAAAATTTTATTTCAATTATTTTTCAGGAGGACAAATTGATCCAATAAAGTGTATTCATAGGATTTAAAGCTTGCTGTTTTACAATATATCCTTACCTTTGCATTTCATTAAATGCAATACATTATATGAAAGCAAAGACAATCAAAGTCAACACACAGGAGATTTACCTTAAATTAAAGTCTGAAATACTTAATTCCGTAATACCTTTTGGCAATCTGTTGATGCCTGAAAATGAACTTGCTGAAATCATGCATGTTTCCCGTCCAACCATAACTAAAATCTACAACACACTTCAAACAGAAGGACTTGTCATCAAAAAAGCCGGATTTGGGACCTCTGTTACCTATAAAAAGAATGATACTAAATACCGTTTTGGTTTATTATTGCCGGGTGCGGGTGAATCCGAGATATTCTCGACAATAAATGACCAATTTCTTTCTCTGGGAAAGAAACGGAATTTTGATTGTTTATGGGAAGGTACTGTAGCCAATGACGCTGAAATTCGAAAAGGTGTCGCATTAAAAATATGCAAAAATTATATTGAAGAAAAAGTGGATGGCATTTTCTTTGCCCCCCTTGAGCGAACTCACGGAAGCGAAAAGTTGAACGAGGAAATTTGCCAACTTATTGAAAAGTTTAATATTCCACTGGTGTTGATCGACAGAGATATATATCCGTTTCCAAACCGAAGCAAATACGATTTGGTTGGAATAGATAATTTTCATGGAGGATATATAATGGCTCAACATTTAATTTCAACTGGATGTAAAACTATATATTTCTTCTATCGACCTGATTCAGCCTACTCTGTTAACCTGAGAATTGAAGGTGTAAGGGCCGCTTTAGAAAATAATAATTTAAATTTTAATGTTAATAATATAGTTTGTGGTGAACCTGAAGATTTAAACCTTATCAAAAGAATGAACATCATTCCTTTCGAGACAGGCATTATTTGTGGCAATGACTCAACCGCAGCCAGTTTAATTTCAAGCTTAGAATCCATTGGGCTAAAGATTACGTCCGATGCATTGGTAGCCGGTTTCGACAATATGAAATACAGCGTTCATTTAAAATACCCGTTAACAACCTACCAGCAACCTTGTGAAGAAATAACTGAATCCTGTGTTGATCTGATCTTCAACAGAATTTCCAACAGGATTAATAAGCCAGTAACTGTAAACTTATACGGAGATGTCATTCAACGGACTTCGACTGTTTTCGTACATTAGAAAATGGTTAATTGGTTGAATAAGTGCTAACTACTTTTGTAACCACCAATTATAAATTATACATTATACATGTTTTTATTAGACTAAGCCAAAATCAAAAAGGATACTTGTACAAACAATCATTTGTACAAGTACTCTTTTCAGTTATCCTTCCTGATAAGTTGAGGAAATTAATCGGATCGATTTTTAATTTATCACAACTTTCCTGACAGTGACACTATTCCTATCTTTAAAATTAAAGAAATATATCCCTTTATTCCAGCTACTTACGTTGTAATTGACAGTTGAATTATTAACCTTTTGTGTTGAAATAGTTTTAGCATCCAACCCAATTACAGAAATAAGTGAACCTGGTGATAAATTTATTATTGTAATATTACTTTTAGCCGGATTTGGAAATATCGTAATATCAGTATTACTTTTATCAATTTCACTAACTGCCGTTGAATTCATTAATGATCTGATATATGCAGCCAGTTCAAGCCCGTTTGTTTGTCCATCGGCCACACCCGGATGACCACCGGCACCTCCGCCCTGCATAAGTGTAAAGGCAAAGTAATGTATTTTGCTGTCTCCGGCAGTATTGAAGGTTGTGACATTCCCGCTAATGGTGCTTCCAAGCTTACTATCTGAAATCATAGGGCTATTCGTGCAGATTATTTGCGCATTCGGATAAGCCAATCGTATTTTGGATACCAAACTGTTATAACCTGCATCGAATGAGGCGGTGGTAATTGTACCGGCACCAAAACCTAAATTATAATCGTTTGTGCCTAAAGCAACCACCACATAATCGGGAATATACTGAGTGAAATCCCAGGTGTTATTTGGAGGTAATACACTATAAGTAGTATTTGCAATGGTACGGTTGTACATTTGGCCCATTAGAAACGCAGGGAATCCTTTCACAACACCAATCCCCGAATAACTGGTTGTATGGAATTGCGCATTCAGTGCGCGGGCAGCCACAGCAGGATAAGCCTTATAACTGTTATCGGCGGCAGGTTGGGTGCCACCTTCTATGCCATATCCACTGGTAATGGAGTTCCCAAAAAATTCAAGTTTTAAATCGGGCAATGGATCGGGGGTTACAAGGCTTTTCAATGTATCGGTTTGAAAGCCCAGAAACTGGCACTCTCCATTGTACGTTTCAGTAACTTTGACAATCTCAACGGTATGTGTTCCATCTGTTAAGTTCTTTGCAACCGGATAGGTTTGTTGACCCGATGTGACTATGAATTTAACAGGGGTTCCGCCATCAACAATCGATTGGAAATAATTATCAGTAAAATCAGATCCGTTATAGTCTTTGAGCAACAAATTGATGGATGTGCCTTCAAATTTAGCCCTGATGGTAACATTTGGATAAGCAAACAACGGTTTGACCGGATTAGAGAAATCGATTCGTCCCATATACAGTATATCAGGATTATCCGGTAAAATTGTATTCATGGTATAGGCATTGATTCCTGTCCCGCTTACGGGCATGGAGAAAATCCCAGTACTCGTATTTATAGTTAATGTTCCGCTGTACACATTTTGCAGTATAGGTGCAAAAGTAATTTTCACATCCTGATGGCCTGCGGCTGCAATATCTCCACTTGTCCAATCGGCTGCAAATCCGTCAGGCAAATCAATGCTGTCAACGGAAAACACAGTGCTTCCGGTATTGCTTATTGTTACTGTTTTAATGGCCGTTGAGTTTTGTTTCACATTGCCAAATGAGAGATCTCCTGTAATAGAAACAGCAGGGCTTGTAACATTCGAAATACTAAAGTAATCATGGACCAGCGCAATTCCTGCTGAAGCAGCGTTTTTAGTGCCCTTGACCACAACCTTTATTGTATGATTCCCGTTTGAAAGGCCGGTTTTATTGAACAGCAGATATACAGCACGGGGACTACTGCTGTAGCAATCGATATTATCCTGCGCCAACACCCCGTCGACATAGACTGTAGCCATGCCCAGGTCACTGTTTTTCAGGCCGTACCAGGATATCTGTGTCCCGGTGAACGTTACCTGGCAATACGAGTTAACGGTAACACCCACGTGACAGGTATTGTCATAGTAGATTGCGTTGGCATCAGTTGACCATGTCCCGTTGTAGATAGTGCTTGCCGAGGCATCATCAATGATTGTCGGAGTTACCTGTGGAAAATCAAAGTAATCATGAACTATTGCGGTTCCGCTTGATAAAGGGTTTTTTATTCCTTTTACTACTACCTTTATGGTATGGTTGCCACTGGTGAGGTCTGTTTTGCTGAAAAGCAGGTTAACAGCTTTGGTGGTACTGTAACAGTCAATACTGTCGGCCAGCAGAACTCCGTCAATATATACAGCCGCCATACCCAGGTCAACATTTTTCAAACCGAACCAGAGTGCCTGAGTTCCGTTAAATGTTGCCTGAAAGGACGAGCTTATAATATTGCTCACATGACAGGTACTGTTATAATATATCGGGTTCACATCCGTCGTCCAGGTACCGTTGTACGTTGTAGCGGGCGAGGCGTCATCAACTGCTGTGGGCGATGTGGGTGCTGCAATACAACTAAAGTAATCATGAACCAAAGCAATTCCTGCTGAAGCAGGATTTTTTGTTCCTTTTGTCACCACCTTTATCGTATGGTTACCGCTGGAAAGGCCGGTTTTAGTAAACAGTTGCTGCACAATGCGGATGGTGCTGTAGCAATCAATATTATCTGCTGCCAATACGCCGTCAATATAGACAGTCGCCATGCCCAGGTCAACATTTTTCAGACCATACCACGAGACCTGTGTTCCGGAGAATGCATACTGTACGGATGCATTAGCAGCTGTTGCAATATGGCAGGTTGTTTTATAGTACCCGGCTTCACCTGCAGAAGGGGTCCATGCGCCATTGTATATGTTCCCCGCATCTACATCATCAACGTATGAATTGCAGGGTGTAGCAGCCCCGGGGCATGTCCTGTTTACGGTACTGTAGCGTGCGGATACCAGGTTAATGCTGCCATTTGCAGTCATTGATACTGAATTGTCTGAAGGTGTAAATTCAAAGTTTTCAGCATACGAATACTCTCCATCATTGCCGAATGCTTCAAGTTCTCCCCAGTCAACCAAAAATCTGATTTTAACTATATTATTGATAGGCTTAAGCGAATAACCAAATAAAGTTTTGTTTATTACATCATAGGTGACGGTTCTGTTGGCAAACTGAAAGGTAATGGCTGTTGCAGTAGTGTTCGACACATCGAATACAGCTTCAATATCATAACATTTTGACAATTTTCCTGCAAACAGGTTTTGTCCGGAACTCAATGTCTGGCTGCTCCAGCTCTGGGTAGTTCCATACAGATTGCTGATTTCTGCGATGGGAGTCCGTGAAGCTCTGACTCCTTCCGGGAATGTCTGTAATTTTACTTCTGCCGGAAATGTTGAGTTATTGGTCCAGGGCGCTGTGGTTCCTGAACCCAGACCTGACATCCAGGCCAACTGAATTACCCGGTTATCGGGGAAGCTATTCTTAAAAAATGTCTGTGCTGCATAAAATCCGGCCCCAATGCCTGAGTTGTTGACCAAATGGTATGATCCGCCGGCATCCGGTGTGAAGGTTGTACCATTGAAAGTACCGATAAAATACTGTGAATCTCCTTCCCACAAAACCCACTTTTTATTGTTTTGATTCCCATCCACCGGAAGTTGGAAAAAGTCAGGACATTCATGTCCGAAATTGGCGACCGTACTTGTCAATGTCCAGTTAATAAGATTAGAAGATGTATAAAAATCGGTCGTTACAGTACCGGGTCCGTTAAGTTCATGATATAATACCATCACCCATTTACTTGTCGGGGCATACCATGCAATGTGCGGATCACGCGGATTTGTACCTCCTGTATTAATTACAGGATTACCGGAGTATCTTACCCATGTAATTCCCAGGTCATTGCTGTAGAGCAGGCATTGCCCTGTATTTCCTGAAGTATAAATTGCAACGAATACAGGATTGGTCCCTGTTTTCAAACCGGAAGTGTTCAGGCTGTCAATTACTACCGAGCCCGACATGGGTGTTCCCTCGGTTGCAGTTGGTACGGCAATAACAGGCTTTTGTGTCCAGTGCATCATATCCGGGCTTGTTGCCATACCCAGAGAACATTGGGTAAAATCGAAACTAAGACTATTGGGTGTAGTCTGGTAAGTCATATAATAAATACCATTGTTATACCATAATCCGTTGACGTCATTCATCCAGCCCGATTGCTGGCTGAAATGGTATTGCCCCCTGTAGGGTTCGTCATAATTCGTTGGCAAAAAGGTTGATTGTGCAAAAAGGATTTGCATACACCCCAACATTAAAAGAAATAAAAAAGTAGTAAGTAGTTTTCTCATTAAATAGATTTTTAGATGAAAGAGTACAAATTAAATCATTTTAAATAGATTTGTTTAAAAAAAACTGACCAAAAAACAGCATCTATAGTTCATATAAGTACTTAGGTGAACTATAGATGCTGTTTTTTGAATCTGTTTCTTTCAATTTGTTCATTTTGTTTAGTTAATTGAGCTTTCGTATCATATTTTAAATTTTGATACTAATTCTACTTTACTAAAATAAAACAATAAAAAAAATGCTAATGGAGCTTGCTACATCCCGTTTTTTCGGGACCACAAAAGGACATAAAAAAGAAAGAAAATTCAAATACAGAACCACAATACAAAAGGACACAACAAAAAAAAAGAAAAGAACACAATAGGAAAATACCTGATGGTATTTTAAGAATATAAATCCAACAAGATAATTAAATGCAATCAGTATTGTGTACTATTGTGGTTAATTTTTTAATCTGGTAAAGTAGAACTAAGGAAGATTAAATAAAGGTTGCTGTGCATTAGAAATAAATAAAGGCAACCTAATTATGCAAGAAGTCAGGAAATTTGATTTTATTGTACAAACCGCATGCTGATGATGTTCGGGAGAACAGAATTCCGATTCTGTCAATAGTGTGGGTTCCCGATCATCCCTGACAGAGTCGGAACTCAGTCCCCCCATACCTTTCATTATAGAGTTGATTGAAAATGAACAGTAGTGTCACTAACACAGCAGAAGTCAGGAAATTTGATTTTATTGTACAAACCGCATGCTACTGATGTTCGGGAGGACAGAATTCCGATTCTGTCAATAGTGGGAGTTCCAGATCAGCTCTGACAGAGTCGGAACTCTGTCCTCCCGGATCTTTCATTATAGAGTTGATTGAATAGGAACAGTAGTGTCACTAACACAGCAGAAGTCAGGAAATTTGGTTTTATTGTACAAACCGTATGCTGATGATGTTCGGGAGGACAGAATTCCGATTCTGTCAATAGTGTGGGTTCCAGATCATTCCTGACAGAGTCGGAACTCTGTCCCCCCGAACACTGCAAATAACAAACCTTTTGCAAATTTCTCCTGTTTCCTCCAGGTTTGTAAATTTGCATTCAGTGGATAGCGAAGTTTGAGCGAAGCATAACTTCCAGAAGAAAAATCGGGACAAGTGTGCTCAAAACCAGTGCAGTTTATAACCGGGTGCAATTGAAGTTAAAAACTTATTTTGTTTTCAGTCCAGGTTGTGCTTCGCTCAAACTTGAACTAAAATTGCTTTCGACTCCTATACCTGGACTAAGAGGCTGTGTAAAAATGAAATTAGTAGAATTCGTTACTTCCAAATTGATAGTTGATCCTTTTTTTAATAAGGTAATAAGGTTTGGTTTAATACTCATTGGTTTTCTCTTATGTAACTAGATTGTAAACACCGTAATATCAGATCCATAACAAACTTATTTTTGAAGATTTTTTGGTTCCATATTGAGGGACTCTTTTGTGTCTCTTTTTTAAGCCGCTTCAAGTTGTTCTATTTTTCTCTTCAATTGACTAATTTTCTTTTCTTTATATTTTTGTTGATGATCCTCCATTGCTTTTGGATTATAGGCTTCTTTATTACTTACCATTTTATAATAAATAATTGCAATTTTTCGGGCTGTTGCTACGACAGCCTTTGCTGCTCCTGATTTTGAGCGTATTCTTCGATAAAAATCTCCCAATGGGCTTTTGCTGTTGTGCAATCCATTAGCAGCCATTCTAAATGCTTGCCCTGCATGGTGCTTCTTTTTTTGTATTCGACTACTTATTATTTTTCCACCTGATATTTTTGTATTAGGGGCTAATCCTAACCAAGATGTGAAGTGATGTTCTGTTTTCCATTTGGACAAATCAACCCCAACTTCTGCCATAATACTCAATACTGTGATTTCACTGAGTCCAACAACCTCGGTTACATCCACTCCTATTATTTCTTTGAGGTAGGAAGTCAGTTCAAAATCAACTCTGTTTTTTTTCACAGTCTTTCTTTTTACTTTAGGTAAATCGGGAATAAGACCTCCATTTTTTGAAGCCAACTGTTCAATTAATTGGTTTTCAATTTCTTTGTCACACTCATCAATCATTTGATGATGATAGCAATACAGTTGGTAACATTGTTTGAGCTCAAATAAATGTTCTGTAGTCCAATTTCCCTCTAATGATTTTATAATATTTTCTCTGCTTGCTTTTATTCTACTGTCTCTTAAATCTGCCAGGACTTCAGGATTTCTTTCTCCATTTAGAATTGCTTCAATTATAAGGCGGCCTGTTTTACCATCGATATCGCTAATAATTGTATGCAGCTTTATATTCATCAATTCCAATGCCTTTTGCATTCGATTTATATATCCTGCGGACATACGAACAAGATTCTTTCTGTGACGTACAATACTTCGCAATGTACGGATCATATTATCTGGTTGAAAACTTGCACTTAGCAATCCACAACGGTGAAGCTTTTGTATCCATTCGGCATCACTTTCGTCATCTTTTCTTCCTGTTACATTTTTTACATGTTTTGCATTGACAAGGTATACTTCAAAACCATAATCTTGCAACATTAAAAATAATGGGATCCAATATACTCCAGTGCTTTCCATGGCAACACTGGTGATCCCAAAAGATTTAAGAGTTTTAGCTAGTGTATGCAAATCTCGAGTAAAACACTCATAAGCACGAACTTCAATTTGCTCTGAATTTATTGGAAATGCAACCATCATTTCATTGTCCGAAACATCAATACCCGCTGCTGTGGGGTTAATAATTTGAAGTTGGGAAATCTTTTTCACAACATCGGTTTTTTTTGTACTTTTACCCATGATTATAAATTTATGCGTTAAATCACTTCGTGCCTGATAGTTTTGGACAATTTAAATCTCTTATACGGCATCCAACTGCCAATTTGGGCTTCTAAAACCTTTCAGAACCAGACTATTAATTGATGTCAAAGCACCATAGAATATACGGTTTTAACTGCACGAAGTGAACACGCAAATTTACTAATTTCATCTAGTTATTTTTATTGGGGCTTATTTTTTATATATTGAGGGACTATTAAGGTTTAATACCTGAAAATAAGGTTTTTAATAAATAAACCATATTTTTGTTTATCAACCTACTATATAACTCTTTGCAAAGTGTTGCTAATCAGGGATTAGCAAATTGCCATTTTCAGCCCTTCACAGTTATCTATCTTGATGTTCGTTCTCTGATCGTGGGGGAATTAGTAGAAATATTAACAAAAATATCTTAACCTTATTACCTTATTTCAACTAAATGCTAAAATTTTATAGTTTTATCATTTTCAATTATAGTTTTTACACAGCCACCTAAGAAGGGGGGTACTGCCAGATTAGTTACCCGTGTAAAATACTCAGTTCCAAACTTCCACCCTCCCGATAGCCATCAGCGATTTTATTCTGGGTATTCATTATAGTAAATAATTCTTTATGTATCACATAATCATGCATATAATCAGATTATACTTTAATAATATGTGGCGGATAAATATAAATAAATGTATGAATTTAT
>Ga0302269_1000903_pt1 | contig 15816 bp, 10 predicted proteins | sample III_Bog_E2_2_FD_194560 | JGI IMG/M metagenome (GOLD analysis project Ga0302269, IMG submission 194560) | Peat permafrost microbial communities from Stordalen Mire near Abisko, Sweden - III_Bog_E2_2 | ecosystem: Environmental > Terrestrial > Soil > Wetlands > Peat | place: Sweden: Abisko...
TGCGCCACCCAACTGGAAATGCTGCGTCATCGCGGTGAAGCCATCGGCATCCTTTCTCGGGGAGAGGAGCCCGGCCTTTTTTAGAAGGTCGGCGGGCTGTCCCTTTGCGCTGAGTTCCAGATCGACGCTCAGAGGCCTTTTAAAGAGGGGCAGTCCCTTCGTGGATTCGATGACGCCCGAGCCCCTCAGTCTCTCTTCCGGGCAGTCGATTGCGATCTCGGTGAGCCTTAGGGCCCGTTCGTATCCGCCGTCGGCCGTGATGGAGAATCGATCGAAGCCGATCTCGGAAATCGCGTAGGTGAAGTTGATCACCGCATCGGCCGCCGGGCTGACCGAATTCTTGTCGACGCGATCGAAGCTCTTCTTGATTCCAAAGACCATCCCGACAGCGGAGCCCACGGAACCAAGCGTATCGGTGACGGGCGTCGAAGCCTCAGGAATGGACTCGGACACGCTCGTTTTAAGAACCCGCAGAATCCCGGACGAACTTTTCAGGCGAAACTCCGTCCTCGCGCTTCGGGTGAGATCCTCGGGCCCGGATCCTTCGCCAACGAGCGCGGCTACTATCGAGAAATGGCCCTCGACTGCTGCCGGCTGCCCCACCGCCGGCGCCCCAAACAGGGCGGCTGCATCGACGTCCTCGACAGAACCGGTGCCTTTGAGGACATAGGGAAGGGGACGATTGGCATCAAACGCGACCGATCCCTCGAATTTTCCCAGATTGTGGTTAAGGAGCCAAATCCTGCCCGTTTCGATCCGCATTTGGCCATGGTCTAAGTTGAACGTGGCTCCCACCCCTTCGAGGTCCCCATCGGCGGTCCTAAGGCGCTTTGCGGAGAAGGCAACAGGCCCGATCCAGTCGCCCCAGAAAGGGACCGGGTGCGCCTTGGGCGACTGCGCAGGGTGGCTTCCTCCGGCTGCGGCTAGAGCTCCCGCCAGCTGGCAAAGGTCCCCCAAACCCGCATCCTCGGTGGTCAACTTCAGGTCGATCTGCCCCCCGGATTGCGCGAGGGCACCGCTTCCCTCTGTCGAGATCTCCGAAACTGTTTTCCCTGAGTTAAAGTGGACGGGCCCCTCGAACGAGAAATCCCCTTCACTGTCGAGATTCACGTGAACCTTCGCACTGATCGAGCGGTTGGGATCGTGGCTGGCCACGGAGACCTTGCAGTCCATTTCCGCGGCATCCGTTATCTGTCCGGTGAACTCGCAGGATGCCAGTTGGCCCGGGGGCATATCGGCGGACGGGGAACCGGGCTGGGCCGTCAACGCGTCAAGGTCCACCTTAACGTTGCCGGAAATGAGGATTGGCTGCCCTGAGCCGGAAACCTGCGACGCTCTCGCGTCAATGCTTGCCAGGTGGAGCCCTTCTGCATCCACCGACGAGGGGTCGAGGGTCACCTGCCAACCCTTGGGGTTGTAGTCGGCGAGCAAGGCGAGCTTCAAGTTCAGCCGGTGTCCCTCCGGCATCCCCGGTCCGGAAAGCGAAACGCCGGAAGCCCGAAGCGCGTCTTTCAGGCGAAGTGCAAATCCTCCGTCGTGGGCTCGAACCACAAACTGGGCTTTTGCCTCACCCGCGGTGAACCGAAAGCGGCTCGTCGGGCTCGAGAGCCATTCCAGGGGAAAGCCGCGGAGCGATCCCTCGATGAAGTCGCTGTCCGGCAACGAAACTGCGAGGGCTCCGGTTCCTGCGTTGAAGTCGAACACCTGCTTCGACTTCACGAGGATCTCGGATTGGGTCGTGGCGAGCGATAGGCTTAAATGGTCCACATGCAGCAACGGCCCGGTCCGGGTGACGTCAAAATTGGCGTCCAGCGTTGTCTTCCCTATGCGCCCCAACACCGGTGCTATGAAGGCGAGGTTTCCTGCGGTTGACCTGAGGCGGCCGAGCGCGTGTACATGGGCGAGCCCTTCGTCTGCCTCAAAGCTCCCTTCACCGACGGCTGCGATCGCGGGCAGGGAATCGAACGGGGAAAACGGCGCCAGGTCTGATTCGCTCAGCTCCACCTTCCACGTGCCTTCGAGGCTGCTCGTGCTCCGCTTCGATTTGGCCGTGAAGGTTGCCAGGCGCCGTCCTCCACGGCTCATTTTTAGGGTATAGGTCCCGCCGCCCTCCGAGCGTATTGCGGACACGGCGACCGACATGGCCAAGGTCTTGGGCATGGATTCTCCTGACACGGTAAGGTCCGTCTCGATCCTCACCGCATCCACGGAACTTGGTGTCTTCATGACCACAGCCAACTTCCCGTGGGCAAAGGCGGAGCCTGAGGGGGAATCTGCTCCCTGGGCCGCCGTGTCGAATGTGAAGGTACCCTCGTGGCCGGCGGCCAAACCACCTCCGACGAGGGTCACATGGATCTGGACGGGAGCCTTTCCTGGGGGGCCTGGAAGGAGAACATCGCCTTCGAGCTCCACATCGTCCAGCGACAGCTCAAAGGGCAGCTTAAGGGAGGTAAGGCCACCAAGCAGGAGAAACGCGGCGCGCCGAGCCGAGACACCTTCCTGATCCGTGAGCACGGCTCCTGCTCCGTTTTGCCCGTCGTCCGGCATCGCCTTGGCCGAGAAATTATGAGCGCGGCTCAGGTCGAGCTTCCATCCTTTAGCAACCAAGCCGCCGATTGAGACCTTTCGCCGCAGGAGTGCCGTCGTCAGCGGCACCTGGGCCTGGAGGAGGGGTACGGTCAGGACGACACCGTTGACCTCGATGTGCGCCTGCTCGACGTCAATTCGTCCAAACCCAGCGGCGAGAGAACCCAGGGAGGCCTGAACACCCGGCTTATGGTTGAGCGCCAGCTCGGCCGCCCACGTCTGAACAGGTGGAGCGATTGCCGTGAGCACAAGGACGACCAAGAGCGCCGCTGCGAGGCCGATCCAAATCGATATGAGGCGTAGGGTTTTCAACGGTGGGACGTGACACTGTGACTGCTTGCAGGGGCGATTGTGTCGTCAATCTGAATGGGTCGGTGCTTGGGCCTTTCACGGGACCCAGTGCGTATATCCCATGAGGCAGATCACGGCCAGAAATGAATGCGTTTGTGGGGGGTGGAATCAGGAAGTCCTGCCCGGCTCTGCCGGTACCTCGGTCCCCAAGAACATGGCGCCAATCTCGGCTGATGCGCGTTCAAGCTGAGCGAGAGCTACGCTGCGCTGGGAGGGCGCGGGACCGGCGGGCACAACTTCAAGCCGGCTCTTGAGCTGTTCCCTCGCGCGGACAAGAGCGTCACTCTGGGGGTCCTGATCCTTAAGCGCTCGCGCCATCTACTCCAAAGCTGAAGCTCGGTGGGTGGCAAGGTCGCTTGCCTCGGGAATGGGCGCATCGGGGTGGGCCTCAAGGATTATGAGGTTAAGGGCGCGCGTGACCCGCTGGTTCCCGTTGGCGACCGCGGCCAGTTCACTCATCAGGTTTCTGAAGTTCTTGGGATCTCCGGACATGCGCTGCAGTGATGAAAACACTGCGCCGCTGGCAGATTCGGCGGCCCTCTTGGCTCGCACCACCTCCGCATCGTAGCACTTGCCTGATGCTAGGCGGTCGCCGACGATCCGCATGTACGCGGCGTTGGCGCGCAGCGCGCGGGCCAAGATGGGCCTGAACCGCACCCTTTCCCACACCGGCCAGAATAGGAATGCAGCCAGCATGGCTAGGAGTCGCCCCGCCGCGGTGTCTCCGAAGCGCTCGACCGTGAGTTCGAGCGTTGCCGGGCCGAGGGACTCCGTCAGCACCACGATAAAGAGCGTGATAAAGATGACGGAGACCCAGTAGTCCCTGCGCAGGAAAGACCCTAATCCGAATGCGGAGAGCGCCGTTGCGCAGCCTTCTTGCGTGTGGATCCGTAGTCGGTCTGGAGCACGACCATAAGGGTTAGGGGTTGCAGGGTTGCATCCAAGCGCACTATCCCCTGCTTTGGATGGGTTGCCCGTGGCAAGGGCCCCCCCAGTGTGCGCAGGGTGCGGCCCCCCCGAGGCCCTATTAACGGACTTTGCCTGCAGCATTCTCTAGGATCACGTTAGAGAGCACGGCGGTATCCGAGGTGGCTGGGAGGTGGGAGCAGAAGCCGATGCCTACGTAAAAGGGTCCCTCGATGTGCAGGTTCATGGTAGGTCCAACCTGATGCATGGGTTCGCCCTGCAGGCTGACAAAAAGCGAAAAAAGGTCGCCCTGTTTTTCGATGCCGATGCGCGTGGGCACGGAGCCGCTGGCGTGCGCGCGGCCCTCGATACGATGGGACTCCTTGATGTTGGCGCCCTTTTCGGGGCGCTCCGCCAGATGGATCAACCCTGCGCCGTGGAGGGCCACCATCGCCTCTTTTGAGTCGTCGTCTAGGTCCTGGCGGATGACGAGGACCGCCTTGCGGTCACCATAGCCTTCAGGGTTGGGGTAGGTAACGTCGGCGGCAAGCGACACGTCGCCCGAAACCCTCTTCCACAGATAGCGGAACTCGTCGCGTGCGTACCAGATGTTGTAGCCGGCTGAGTGGATCGTGTACTGCTTCGAGCTGGGATCGTAGCTGGAATTTCCGGCGACCAAGGCGGCGCCGATGTCCGATTGGCCCTCAAAGAAACCGACAGGGACATTCTGAGTGAGGGTGGCACGGTGAAAACCCGCCGGCGGCGGCACTTGCGTATGGGTTGCCGAGCCCGGCTGGGCCCAATCGGGGACATTGGGTGCTTGCGCAAGGAGGAGCCGCGGGGCGGCGCACAACAGAACAGCTAGAAGCCGGGGGCAAAGGATCAGTTTCATGTAAGGTCGAGGTATCGGATTTTGGGGCAGCTATGGACTTAGGGTCCAGAGCGGCCATTCCTAGGCCAAGAAGCTACTTTATCAATGCCTTTGTCCTGCGGGTTCGTAATGGGGACTTAGTCAGTCCGCATCATGCCCATGGCCGAAAGGGTCGGGCTCATTTGGCATTCCCAAATCCCACGCTTGTCATGGCGCCCCCCTTCTTGTTCGGTATGCGGGATGGATCCGCCTCAAATGAGGAGGAGGCTCCTGTGCTTTCGACCCCACCAACCCAAACAAACCCATGTTGAACCCCAAAGAAATATTCCTTCGTGCAGCGTGCCTTCTCTTGGCCGGCAGCGTCATTGTTCCCAGTGCCTTGGCCACGGACGGCTATTTTGTCCAAGGTTTCGGCGCCGTGAACTCCTCCCTGGGCGGAGCAGCAACCGCAGGAAATTCCGACGACCTGATCGGAAGCATCTACAAAAATCCAGCGTCGGGAATTTTGTTCGCCGACCGCACGGCATCCATCGTGTTCGGCGACATCATCCCGAGCGCCCGTGTTGACAGTTCCGTCGGCGCCCTGGGCCTGAACGGGACTTCGAACTCCACGGTTAACGGGGTGCCCTACCTCTCGCTGATGACGTCATGGAAGAGCAGCGATCCGGGCCTCGCCTGGTTCGCCGGCGCCGTGAGCGAGGCGGGTCTGAGCTTTCATGCCGCCACCTCCACCACCAACCCGATCTTCTTTCCACAGGCCGGATCCAACACGAATCCCTACGGAGGGGCTTTCGGTGGTTTTGGCGACGTGCGCTCGAGCCTCTACGTCATCCGCTTGCCAATCGGCCTTTCCGGGTCAGCCCCCGACGGATGGTCATGGGGCATTGCCCTCGCGCCCTCGATCGGACGCAACCTATTCACGCCGGCCGCCTTCGCGGCGCCGAGCCTTGGCGCGAACGGCCATCCCCTGTATGCAACGGTTCAGCAGGAGGACATCCGCCTCGGTTTCGGCGCTCAGGCTGGGTTGCGCTGGCAGGTGGAGAAGGATCTTTCCTTCGGCTTGTCGCTCTCCTCTCCCACCTGGTTCCAGACTTATTCCTGGACCGTGACCGATGGGTCGGGCAATCCGCACACGATCAACTTTGAGATGAACCGCCCGCTCACGGCGCAGCTTGGCGCCAACTACGCCGTAGCGGAGAACACCCACATCTTGGCGGACCTGGGTTACATCGCCTACGGCTCGACAAAGGGTTTTGAAAACAGCGGGTTCAGGCCCGACGGGTCCATTTCGGGCCTCGGCTGGCAGGATTCGTGGACCTTTGAGCTGGGCATTCAGCATGCGCTTAACTCGTCCATCGTTCTGCGTGCCGGATACAACTACTGCTCGGACCCGATTCCGGACAACATGACTTTTTACAACGTGGGCTCCCCCTTGCATGTGGCCCAGCACCTTTCAGTGGGTGCCTCCCTAGCCGTGGCAAATGGGGTGACGCTCGACCTTTCGTTCACCCATGGGTTCTCCCATTCGCAGTCCAGCGCATGGTATACGCCTTATGGGGCGGCGCCCGGAACAAATATTACCTCAACGACATCGGGCAACGAGTTTGCCGTCGGCGCTACGTTCAAGTTCTAGGGGTAATGGGTTTTCTGCCGGCGGCGTGGCTCTCACGCTGCCGGCCCTTTCTGGGCCGGTGCATCACCCTGCCGGGGAGCAGCGCGGGGGGGGCTGCCATTCGCCGGGGAAGAGGGGTTTTGGGCTCGAAAAATAATGCATAAACAGGAATCGGGGTTCTTAAACCCAAACCGTTTATGTAACTTAATGATAGATAACATATAAGGATTCAATCGGGCTACGTAGTTATCTCATTTGAATACCGGGGGGGGAGAGTCGATCTTAGTGCTGCAACCACCGTGATCCGCTCCCTCTCAATTATCCCCCGCTTGGTCGGCCCATTTGTGGCCTCGCTTGTGCTCGTGATGACGGGAGCCCGAGCCTTGGCACAGACGGCCACCGACATTACGGGAGTCTACAATACCGGTCTTACATCGGGCGGCGCGCTTGCGGCGTCCGGTACCCAGGCCGCTAATTGGTCGGTGACCTATGTTTCGGGTACGGGAACCAGTGCGGCAGCAAACGAGGGTGCAGGATATGTCATCTCCCCCTCCGCCGTGTCGGGCTCAGGTTATACGCCGGACACGTCCAATGCGCAGTGGATTGTCGCTCCGGGAGCATCCACCTCGGGTTCGGGAGGCACCTTGAATGCCGGCGGCAACTACCTGCCCGGCAACGGCAACACGGGGGCCAACGAGGGCGTCTTCGTCTACACCCTGGCTTTTAACATTACCGGCTCAGGAACAAGCGGCACCACCGTCACCAGCCAAATCCAGATTTCGATGACCCTGGCGGCTGACGACCAGTATGCCGTCTATGTAAATCCAACCGGGAACGGTACCACGCTTCCCACGGGAACGGCGGCATCGACCGACACCAGCGCTGCGTGGAGCAACACGACCTCGCTCGTGCTCCAGAATTACGGCGCGTGGGGTGCAAACAATGCAAGCTTCAAGATCGGAACCAATTACATCGTGGTGGTCGTGGACAACACGAACAGCGTGACCGGCAGCAGCGGCAGCACGGCGCTTAACGAAAGCGGGCTCCTCGTATACGAGTCTTCCGCGGCCACGATTAACGGAAAGCCGGTCCCGGAGGTGGCGACATGGCTTCCTTTGGTTGGCGTTATCGGCTGCTACGGGCTCTTGGTCCTACGGAGGCGCCAGATCCCCGCACAGCAACCTGTGCGCATTTGAAACGGCAGGCGGTCGGTCAGCGCCGTCTTGCCTCATGCCCGCCTCTCTGAGAAGTAGGAGGGCCCTCATGGAGCCGCCAGCATCGCGTTGCACCGCCTTTGGCGAGCTGTCTTGGCTCGCGAAATGCAATGCTGTTGGGCTTTTCGTCGCAGTCCTTGCCTTGGCCATCCTGCTTTGGCCCCAATGGCGCCACGACGACAATCTCGCCCACGGGCTTTTTCTGCCGTTCCTATCGGCCATCCTCGCCTTCGAGAGCCGCCGGGACCTCAACCCCCGATTTCTGCGCAGCCGGGCCGCTCCGATTGCAGCTTGTGTGCTCCTGATCCTCGTAGGCCTGGCGAGTTTTGCCGTGGCGATCGCCTATGCCGCGGCGCTGGGATGGACCCATGCCATGGCGGGATTTATGCTTTCAGCGGCTCTCGTCTTCGCCCTTGGGGCCGCTTGGCTTGGCTTTGCTGACGCGCGCGTTCGGTTCCTCCCGCTCAACTGGGCCGCGGCTGTTGCGGTTGTAATGTGGATCTTTGCAGGCCCTCCTCCGCCGGGCTCCTACGCTCGGCTCTCGGCATTCCTGCAGTCCCAGGTCACCGACGGGGTTGTGCGAATCCTGCACGCAATTGGAATTGCAGCGTACCAGGACGGCAATGTTATCGAGCTCGCACGGACGAGCGTCGGGGTGAGCGAGGCTTGCAGCGGCGTGCGAAGCCTCATCTCGTGCATGGTGGCAGGGTTGTTCCTGTCGGCCCTGCTGGTGCGAAAGCCGGGCCACCGAGCGCTTGTCATCCTTCTCTCGCCGGCCATTGGCCTCGCAATGAATTTTCTGCGTTCGCTTTTGCTGACGCTTCTCGCAAACGCAGGTGTAAGCATAGAGGGACGCTGGCACGATCTCACCGGAGCGTCCATTATCGTGGGGACAACGATCCTCGTGGCGGCCTTCGCGCTGTGGCTCCACCGAAGCGAAGCCGCCCAGGAGGCAGAGACTGACAAATTTCCGGGGCGCACCCCGGGCCGCACGCCTCTTCAGGGAATAGTCGCTGTGGGTCTGCTCCTTGCAGGAGGGGCATCCGTTCTTCTCGCGACGGGCAGGTCGCGGTCGGAGTCGCCAACGGGCAGCGTGCCAGACCTGGCTGAGCTTCTGCCCGCGCCGCCGTCTGGCTGGACTGTGTGGACGACCCCGAACTTGGATCAATTTGGCGAAATCCTGCACACCCACACTTTGATCGAGCGGGTGTATTCGGCTGGGCCGACGCTGGCCAGCGCCCATGTGACTCTCTACCTGGCGTATTGGCGGCCGGGGCAGGCGTCCGTTAGCCTCGTCGACGCCCACACCCCTGATGCCTGCTGGCCCGGTACGGGCTGGGTAGCCAAGCCCCTCTCCGTGGAGCATGCGACGCTCAAGATTGGAGACCGCGTGCTCGCCCCGGCGGAATGCCGGCTCTTTGCGCACGACAAGTTCGAGACTCGTGTCTGGTTCTGGCACCTCTACGGCGGCCGTCCCTTGGTCTTTGTTGATCCCTATTCGGTCACGAGACTGCTCAGGCTTGCGTGGCGCTACGGTTTCCGCAGGGACGAGGCCCAGCTTTTCGTTCGCATCTCAAGTAACCGGACCTGGCAGGAGATTGCCTCCGAGCCGACCTTGCACCAGTTTTTTGAGAACCTGAAGCCCTTGGGACTGTAGCGCCCCCATGTCGTTCGCTCCCGAAAAAAATACATCTCAACCTTCCGTCTATAAAAACGTTACGCGTTTATTTAGACGTTTCTTTGCTCGCGACAGCCGCGAGCATATGTGGGCTTTTCTCGACCACCTAGATGCCCGTCCAGCGCTGAAGAAAACGCTCATATTCGGGGTCCCCGTCTTCGTTTTGGCCGTTGGGCTCGGCGTCTGGGAGTACCGGCACTGGGCCCGGACCAATGCGATCCGCATCGCTCGCCAATGGCTCGAGGTTGACCGTCTCGACCGGGCGGGAATCGCCGTCAAAGATGCGCTGGCGAACGAACCCGATCTCCCGGATTCGTGGCGCCTAGCATCTGAACTGGCATGGAGAAAAGGCAATCGGACCGCTTCCGTCGATTATGCAAAAAAGGCTGCGATCGTAGGCCGCAATCAGGCCGACGACGTACTCGCATGGGCTGAGGCCGCCATTCTGTCCGATGACACAGAGCAAGCGGTGGAGGCCGAGACCTATCTTGATCCAGCGACTTCACGAGGGTCATCCCGGGCGCTGCGGCTTGCAGGCGAAATCGCTCGTCGTAGGCAGTCTTTCACAGAAGCGCGAAACCAGTTTCAGGCAGCGCTCGAGGCGGACACCAAGGCCGTTGCCCCAACGCTCGCGATCGACGAGGTCCCGCTCGGGATTGTCTGTCTGCAGACCGGTTTGACCGCCGACCGGACCCGGGGGCAGGCCCTTTTGGCCAAGTGGGCACCGGATCTCAAATGGGGCGTGGACTCCCTGAGAGCGCTCCTCGCTGACGCAGTAGCTCACTGCGATCGCGAGGCGACCGCGAAGTGGGCGGAGGACCTGCGTAGGCACCCGCGTTGCACCCTGGGCGATGTTCCGGTGTGTCTTAAGGCGCTAGCGGAAAGCGACCCCGCTCTGTACCAAGGCATGCTCGCTCCGCTGGAGGACAAGAGCCGCTCAAGCCCAACCCAGGCTTCCCAGCTCCTGGGTTGGCTCACCCAGATTGGCCAGTCCGAGGAGGCTGTCCGGTGGGGCAAATCGCTCGATCCGGTTGAGTCGCGAAAGCCGCCGATCGCCGCGGGGATAGCTGAGGCCCTGCGTGCCGCACACCGCTGGGCTGAGCTTCAGGCTTGGGTCGACCAGGGAGACTGGGGCAGTGACCAGGGATTCTTGGGCTGGGCCTATGGGATGCTGGCGGCCCGAGCGCTGGGCGACACACCCAAGGCGGATTCGCTGTGGCATAACCTTTATGCTGATGGGGGCACGAGCCCGGCGCATGCGCTCTTTGCTGGCGACCTGCTTTACTCGTGGGGCTACCCGAAGGAAGCGGCAGACCTGCTTTGGGCCTCGGCCGAGCGGCCCGATCTGGCATACATCGCACTCGGCACCCTGGCGCGGTTGTACCAGATGCAGCATGACGCGGTGGGGCAATTCAAGGCGTTCGGCCGGCTTAACGCCATGCGTCCCGACGACCGCAAGGTTGCGAACAATTATGCGTACTTCGCGGCGCTCACCGACCTGGGGAGCCAGAATCAGATCGAGCGCATCGCTGAGGACAACTTTACGCACGAGCCAAGCAATACGACTTACCGGTCAACCTATGCATTCGTGCTCGTCTGGTCGGGAAAAGCGTCCCGGGCGCTGACGCTCTTGGAACCGATTTCCCGTGACTGGAGAAAGTCATCGGCCGTGACGTTCGCCTATGGTGCCACCCTAGCAGGCGTGGGACGCAAGGCCGAGGCCCGGGATGTGTTCGAGACGCTGGATCCCCGGAGTCTCAATCCACAGGAAACGGCCTGGATTCGGTCCGCGGTGCGGTAGGATGCGATATATCGCATCCTATGGATTATAAAGATATAGGGGTCTCATGAACATGGGACGAGCCCTAGAGTTTTTCCCGAATGAACGGGGGACGCGGGCTTTATGCAGCAACCGCGGGAGGATTATAGCGTAGGTTAGGGTTCGTTTACCATTAGAATAGCTAATGCCCTTATTCATCTCCTTGATAAGGGTGATGCACCGGGATAGCGTACGGGTAAGACGGAGATGCGATGTGAGTACCGTACGCCTACTTTCAATGGTTGCGATTACCCTGGAAGGGGTGGGACTTCTCTCTGCGCCTCGGACGGCCCTTGCATATTCAAGCACGGACCAGGTTGCGGCAGTTTCGGCGCGAGCGAGCAGTGATTACGTGCGCCCAAAACTGGCCGATGGGAGCTTCAAACCGGAGTATTATGCATTCGGCGAGGGAGGGCATTGGACCGGAGCGAATCGCGACCCCTCGATGGACGGACTCAGGTTTATCGACGTAGCCAAGGCTATCGCGGGGCCGCTCCAGGAGCGGAACTACATGCCGACTTCAGATCCGAAGGCAACAAAGCTCCTGATCTTGGTCTATTGGGGCAAGACCCGGACTCCAGGCAGTGTGAACGACTCGCAGGCGGTACAAAATCTGGAGGTTGCCAATGAAATAGAGGCCGCCTCTAAGAGCGCCCAGAACGAGAAACTGATCGCATCGAATGTCGCTCCGTCTCTATCGGGACCCCTCATGGTATGCGGTCGCGTCCAGACGGTTGCGGACAATGAGCAGGTCACCGATCGGATTGATTCCGAGAACACATCGACAAGCGCCATGGCGGTGGTTTCGGCTGAAAACCACCAACGCGACCAATTGGACGCACAGAACGCGACGATGCTCGGCTACGACGCGGCTTGGGGCGAGACCGCCGGACTCGAAGGAACCCCTCTCGAGCATCGCCGTACGGAACTCGTGCAGGAGATTGAGGAGGAGCGCTACTTCGTCGTGCTGATGGCTTATGACTTTCAGCTCATGTGGAAGGAAAAAAAGCACAAACTACTCTGGGAGACGAGGTTCAGCGTCCCCAGGCGTTCCTTGGGTTTCGACAAGTACCTGGTCGCGATGACACAACAGGCGGCGAGGTATTTCGGACGCAACAGCCACAATTTGGAGCACGTGGATATGCCTGTGGGGCGCGTGGACGTGGGAGATATTAAGTCTCTGGGCGTGGTTTTGAATAAATAAAAGGACGCAGGGTATTCGGCCGGGTAACCCGGCTACCGACATGGGGCAGTTGGGTTCCAATACCGGATCCCCTTCACGAGCGCGCTGTGGCAACGCTCGCACCTTGAAACCCCTTGCGGGTTTCGTGAAACCGAGCATAAAAAGCGCTCTAGGTATGCAAACCGCGAGCTTCGGATCTTCGTTCACCTTCTCGGCATATTCCCATGCCCTTTCGTCCGTGCCGGAGGGCGAGATATTGCAGGTGTTTGAGCTGCCTCACGGATACGTCCTAAACGTACCGATCACCACACTTGCCGTCACGATCCCCAAGAAGGACCTGAAGAACAACCTGGGAACGGGCTCCAAGCTCAATCCCCGCTATTTCCTGTTCCAGAACGAGAGGCGCCCCGACATCTCTGTTAGCGGATGGATCGAGCCAGCCAAGAAATTCACTTCGACCAAGAAGATCCTGGAGGGGGACAAGATCCAGTGGGCGATAAACGGACTTCCGAACCCGACCGACGTGGTATTCAAGAAAATAGGGGGCTGGGACGCCGTCCTCTACAACATGAATATACCCGGCAACACGCACTCAAACATCAGGGCGCACTGGATTCAGGAAAGCACATGGATCGATATTCACCTATCATCACTAACCGGGCAGAAGTCGCCCCATCAATGCCGCGCAGCGCTCATTAGACTGCTGGGGCAGATACACGTGGAGAACACTACAACGACGCTCTGAACGCAAGGCATGCGGGCATCAGGCGGACCGTTGCCGCAATAGGATAGGCGAGCGAGGGACTGTCCTATTTTTTCTTGGATTTTCTGGCTGCTTGGGATCTAGGAGCCAAGTTGGATTTGACCGTGGCGAGCTGCTTCTTATGGAATCGCAGGTTGGCCTTCAGGTCCTTGATAGACGGAATGTATTTGGCTCCCATGGAGTATAGGGCGCCCGCAATCCCCGCCACCGGCAATCAGATTCGTTATCGCCCGGATCAATCGCGGGCGACGGAGGGGATCCGGAAAAGTTTTGGTACCACCCCTCCGGATGGATCGACGGCCTGACGCAAGAGACCTGCCACGACAATGGGCATCATGCCCAGTTTGGACTGGGCTCGGCGCTCCACGCAGCCGAAGTGGCATGGAATTAGGGCTGTCTGGAACCTGATATACGAGACCCTCACCCATGGCGATCTACCGCGCGCGCCGCTCCCGCCGCCCTGAATACGCAATCCCGAACTCAACCGACCGCGGTCGCCGCCGGCATAAAAAAAGCCCGCTCGCCTAAGAAACCCATTTCAGCTAACTACCAAATTCCCCAGGGCAACCCTTCCCGGAACATTCGGGCCCAAAAAATCGTTAAGCCTGGATAACGGACCCTCCCAAAAGAATTTCAGCAAGCGACCCTACCCACCTATGAACCCAATGGAATCGAAGGCCTGCAATCGCGCGCGAGGCATTTCTCGCCGCGAGGCGATAAAGACCGGGATAAAGGGAATAATTGCCTGCTCCGTTGCCCCACAGTTCCTTCAGGCAGCGCTCGCCGGTCCGGAGGCTCCCAGCAACCGCCTTGCCGTGGGGCTCGTGGGAAACGGCCTAATCTGTGGCAGCCATTATACGGCCCTGATTGGGCGGGACGATTGCAGAATCGTGGCAACCTGCGACGTACGCCATAGCAAGGCAAAGGCCATGGCATCAAAGGCCGAGAGGGACTACGGCGACGCCGGTTCGGTCGCGGCATACCAGCATCACGAGGAGCTGCTCGCCCGAAAAGACATCGATGCCGTCTTTGTCTGCACACCAGACCATTGGCATGTCGCTGTCGCGCTAGCGGCCATTCGCGCGGGTAAGGATGTTTACTGCGAGAAGCCACTCACGCTCACTATAAGCGAGGGGCGGCCGCTTGTGAACACGGCGAGGCAATACGGCCGTATTCTTCAGACCGGCACCCAGCAGAGGTCGAACGCCTCCTTCCGCAAGGCAGCCGAAATCATACGAAACGGCCTCATCGGCGATCTAAAGTACATAAGGACAAAATTGGGAGAGTTTCCGGATGCGCCCAACCTTCCCGAGGAGCCGATACCGGACGATTTCGACTATGACCGTTGGCTTGGCCCCACACCCTGGAGGCCCTACAATGAGAAACGGGTGCTCGGCGACTACGGCGGCGGTTGGCGGAGCTTTTTCGAATACGGTGGAAGGAAGAATGGCGATTGGGGCGCGCACCATTTCGACATCATCCAATGGGCGCTTGGTATGGATGAGTCCGGTCCGGTCCAGTTCATCCCCAAGGGCTGGCAGGGGACCCCCTATCAAACCCATGTCTATGCCAATGGTGTCCGGGTTGAACGCGTGGACGAGGGCCTAAATGCGATGATCGAGTTTACGGGGACGAAGGGGACCGTGTGGGTGTCGCGCGGCGATTACCTGGTTACGGACCCCCCGTCCCTTGCGAAGCGTCCGCTAAGCCCGGAGGAAGTGCACCTTTACGCCAGCAAGGATCATCATGACGATTTCCTGGGCGCCGTTCGCTCGCGGCAGCGGACGATTTCGGACGTCGAGACGGGGCATCGAAGCGCTACGGTCTGCCACCTCAATAATATCGCGGCTTTGCTGAATCGCCCAGTCCAGTGGGACCCCGGCGCAGAGGAAGTGGTGGGAGACGTTGTGGCTTCCACCTATCTCCACCGGACCCGTCGTGCACCGTACGCAACCCTCTAGAACGCGCCCGCCATGATTGATCGCCCCTATCTGAGATTCAAAGCCTTCGTCCTGTGCACGGCGCTGATCTTCCTGGCGCAGGGATGCACAACTCCGACGCCCGGTCCAGCAGCCGCGGCAACGGTGGGCGGTCCTGCCTACGAGGGGTTGGTCTCCCTCGGGTATTCGGGAAGCCATGAACCGTTAGCGGCCCTTCGCCGGTCCGTCGCGGACGCGGGCCAGGACGCCGCAAAGCTCGCAGATATTGAGTCGCAGCTTGTCCAGATGCTGGGGCTTCCTGACACCACCTACGCAGGCCGGCAGGCCATCTGCGAAACCCTGGGGAGGCTATTTGCGATCAGCTTTGCGCGGGGCGACCACCCAATCCCTCCGGTTCTCGTGGCAATGCTTGCCGACGGAAGCCAGGTCGATCTGGCGCGCATGGCGCTTGAGCGCGCACCGGGCGCCTCGGTTGACGCTGTTTTCGTGGCGAACCTCGGGCAGTCAAGCGGACGCGTTCGGGTCGCGCTCATCGAATCAATCGGGAATCGGCGGATCGCCTCCGCGGTCCCCGCACTGGCGGCCATACTGCAGGATAAAGACAGTTTCGCTTCGGCAGCGGCAGCCAGGGCCTTAGGGCAGATAGGAAACAAGGCCGCTGCCGAGGTGCTTGGGAGGGCTTCTGACCCGGAATCCGATAACGTTGTTGAGGCAAGGATTCGCTGTGCGCGCAATCTGGGGCGACCCGACGGCCAGAATACTCTTGAAGAGCTGAGCGCAAACATGGCTATTGCTCCCCAGCTGCGAGCATCTGCCCTTTCGGCGCTCTTGTCGCTCGATCCCGACGCAATACCCCAGCGTGTTGCTTCTATTCTGGGGGGCAATGATCGGTC
>Ga0302269_1000912_pt1 | contig 15728 bp, 8 predicted proteins | sample III_Bog_E2_2_FD_194560 | JGI IMG/M metagenome (GOLD analysis project Ga0302269, IMG submission 194560) | Peat permafrost microbial communities from Stordalen Mire near Abisko, Sweden - III_Bog_E2_2 | ecosystem: Environmental > Terrestrial > Soil > Wetlands > Peat | place: Sweden: Abisko...
GCGGCCCCGCGTCCTCGTGGACGCGAAGCCCCAGTGTGTGGACTCTAGGGGGCGCGGATGCGCCCGCCCGGCGTCTGAGGGCAGCCTTGATGAGTCACCATCAAGGCCCGATGGTATTATAGGGAAACCGTCGCGGGTTCAAAGGGCCGACCGGCCCTTTGCGGGTGTGGGTGGAGCCCACAAACAGCCCTAAACCGAAAAATACCGCGCTTTGGGGTGATGCAAAACCAGCGCGCTGGTGCTTTGCTCGGGGTGAAGCTGGCTGCCTTCGGACAACACCACGCCGATCCGCCCGGCATCCAGCAAACGCAGAAGCGGTTCCTGATCTTCCAGGCGCGGACAGGCCGGATAACCGAAGGAATAACGACTGCCGCGATAGCCTTGTTGCAACAACGCCTCGGTGTCGCGGGCGTCCTGGTCACCAAAGCCCAACTCGGCCCGGATGGTCAGATGGACATACTCGGCCAGCGCCTCGGTCATCTCGACGCCGATTCCGTGCAGATAGAGGTAATCCTGATAGCGGTTGCCCTCGAACCATTCGAGGGCAACTTCGGTCGCGCGGCTGCCCATCGTGACCACCTGAAGCCCGATCACATCGCGCTCTGACGCGGTGACATCCCGCACGAAATCGGCCACGCAAACGCCATCCTGCTGACTTTGGCGAGGCAGTGTGAAGCGCGCCACTTCATGGATGCCATCCTCGCCGAACAGGATCAAATCATTCCCTTCAGCGGCAGCCTTCCAATATCCGTAAACCGCCTGGGGCGTCAGGATCGCATCACGGGCACAGGTCTCCAGCATCCGGGTCATGATCGGACGCAATTCCTGCCGGGCCCACACCTTGAATTCATCCAGGGTCCGGCCCTGCTTCCGGTATCCCCACTGTAACTGATAGAGCATGCGTTCATTGAGGTACGGCACCAGGGTTTTCAGCGAGACCTTCTCGATCACGCGCGCGCCCCAGAACGGCGGAGTCGGAATCGCGACCCCTTCAGCCAGTGCCAACCGCCGTGCCCGCGTGACAGCCTGATCCACCGGCCCGGTCGCGGCAGACGCCGCCTGACCCAGCACCCGCCGACGCGGGCCGCCGGTCTGGCCGGCACGCTTGGCCTGGAGCGCCGCGACATAGGTGTCAAACCCACCGCTCACCACCTTGTCCATCAAATGGAGGCCGTCAAAGGCATCCCCCGCATAGCCAACCCGCCCGCTGCCATAGGCCGCGACGCACTCTCCTTCCACATAGGCTCGGGTCAAGGCGGCGCCGCCCAGCAACACCGGCATGGTCAACCCGGCCCGCGTCATTTCTTCCAGATTGTCCTTCATAATCACGGTGGATTTGACCAACAGACCCGACATGCCAACCGCATTGGCCTGATGAGTCTGTGCCGCCTTGATGATCGCATCCACCGGCTGCTTGATGCCCAGGTTGATCACCCGATAGCCGTTGTTGGTGAGAATGATATCCACCAAATTCTTGCCGATATCGTGAACATCGCCTTTGACTGTGGCCAGAACCAGTGTTCCCTTGGCCTGATCATTGGCCTTTTCCAGATGAGGCTCCAGCCACGCCACCGCCGCCTTCATGGTTTCGGCGGATTGCAGCACAAACGGAAGCTGCATTTTACCCGACCCGAACAGCTCTCCCACCACTTTCATGCCGTCGAGCAGGAAGGTGTTGATGATGGCCAGAGGCGGGTGAACGGTCATGGCTTCGGCCAGATCGGCTTCCAGGCCGGTGCGATCGCCGTCGACGATCCGCAGCTTGAGCCGTTCCCCGACATCCGCCGGTCGTTCCCGCACCACCGCCTTGCCCTGGGTCCGACCGGCAAACAACGCCATGAAGGCCTGGAGTGGATCATAGCCCTCGCGCCGCCGATCAAAGATCAGGTCTTCGGCAGCCTCAACCTCTTCGGCAGGGATTTTGTGCAGCGGCATCAGCTTGGAAAGATGAACGATGGCGCCGGTCATCCCACGCCGCAGGGCGTGATCCAGGAAAACCGAGTTCAACACATGCCGCGCCGCCGGATTCAATCCGAACGAGACATTGGACAGCCCCAGGATGATCTGGCACTGGGGCATCTCCCGCGCGATAGCCTCGATGCCGTCCAGAGTCCAGGCGGCCAGCTTGCGGTCATCCTCGTTGCCGGTGGCAATGGTAAAGGTCAGTGGGTCGAACAGCAGGTCACTGGCGGGCAGGCCGTGACGGTTGACGGCAAAGTCGTAAAGCCGCCGGGCGATTTCCAACTTGCGCTCGACGGTTTTCGCCATGCCTTGTTCGTCGATGGTGAGGGCGATCACCGCCGCGCCGAACTTGCGGGCCAACTGAAGCCGACGGGCGGCGGTCTCCTCGCCATCCTCGAAATTGATCGAGTTGATCACCGCCTTGCCGCCGTAAAGCTGCAACGCCTGTTCCAACACCGTGTATTCGGTGGAGTCGATCACCAGCGGTGCCGTCACCGACGCAGACAACCGCTTGATCACCTCGTTCATCTCGGCGGCTTCGTCACGCCCCACAAAGGCGGTGCAAACATCCAGGGTGTGGCTGCCTTCCCGGACCTGCTCCCGCGCCATGGCCACGCAGCCGTCCCAGTCATGGGCCTGCTGATACTCCCGCCATTTCTTGGAGCCATTGGCGTTGCAGCGTTCACCGATGGACAGATAGGCGTTTTCCTGACGCAGTGAAACCGGGCTGTATAGCGAAGCCAGGGACGGCGTCCAAACAGGGCTCCGCCGGGCCGGGGTCGGGCGATACTGCCCCGCTGGCGCCAGACGGCGCAGCATGGCATCGGCAGCCTCGATATGTTCGATGTTGGTGCCGCAGCACCCACCGATCAGATTCACCCCATCCTCGGCGACAAACCGCTCCAGCCAGGTGGCCAAGTCGGCACCGCGCAGAGGATAACGGGTTTTGCCGTCCACCAATTCGGGCAAGCCGGCATTGGGCTGGACCGAAACCAGCCCCGGCCAGTTGGTACTAAGCCAACGCACATGCTCGGCCATTTCTCGAGGGCCGGTGGCGCAGTTCAGTCCCATCAACGGCACATCCAGGGCGTTGATGATGGTGGCCGCCGCCGGCAGGTCCGTGCCAACCAGCAGGGTTCCGGTGGTTTCGACGGTAATTTGGACAAAGATCGGCAGATCAAGGCCAGCTTCGGCCCGTGCGATCCGAGCGGCATTGACCGCAGCCTTGACCTGGAGCGGATCCTGGCAGGTTTCGATCAAAATGGCATCCACACCGCCCGCGATCAGCCCCCGACATTGCACCGCAAAGGAGTCTTCCAGGACCGGATAGGCCACATGCCCCAAGCTGGGCAGTCGGGTGCCGGGACCAATCGAGCCGACCACGAAACGGTCGCGGCCGTCGCCCTTGAACCGTTCGGCGGCCTCCCGAGCCACCTCACCCGCCGCTTTGTTGATCTCGAACGCTCGATCCTGCAACCCGAACTCGCCGAGCGTGATCGGCGAAGCGCCGAACGTATCGGTTTCGACCATATCGGCGCCAACTTTGTAATAGCCGGCGTGGATGTCCCGAACGATGTCCGGGCGCGACAGCACCAGGATATCGGTGCAGTTCTCGTGCCCCCAATAATCACGCTCGACATCAAGGTCCAAGGACTGAACCCGGCTGCCAAAGCCGCCGTCGCACAACAGAACACGGTCACGGAGAAGATCGAGGAGATGGGGCACGGGCGAATCTCTTATGATACGGTGGGGTAACTGGGCAGGTTGTTGAGCCAACCGCGCCAGATAGTCAATGGCCTCGGCATGATCGACCGGCCCGGCGTTCTGGTCAACACGGTTAAAAATGGGCTTTTTAGCGTGACAGGTCACCGGCGCCGAGCTAAACTCATGTCGTCGATGCGATTTAAATGGATTTCTTAGCATGACCACAAATGTCACCGATCTTATCGCGCTATTGATGGCCTGCGATTCTCGGTGGTCAATACAAAATCATAATTTTATTCTCTATATTGACGATACCGGATTTGAAAAGATTATCCCACATAATGGCATCGCATTTATGTTCGCTGGAAATGGCTATCTTAATTTAAAAATGGAAAGATTGGCTCAAATCAACGCCGAAGAGTGCAGCGAACCGGCCAACCACCGATGGCATTGCCGTTTGCATAATAAGCATGCCCACTGAGGATGTGGCCTTTGAATTCGGTCAGAACAGATATAATGATTATGCTCATTTTGCTGGCACCGACGCTCGTCCAGCCTATATTTGTTGGAATTATCATAAAATTGAATGCCTATCGGATCAATGAGTTAAGACGGCCCTACGTCGAACGGCGCGGTGAGAGGTAAACGCTTACGCCCGCGCTGCCTTAACACCTCGAATCTGTACATAAAGCTTCGGTCCATTATCAAGACCATTTATCAGCACATTGACGAGGACATGATTATGGCCATCCTGAATAATGTTAAGATCGGCACCAAGGTTGCGACCGGCATCGGGGCGTTGTTGATCTTGCTGCTTGTTGTCAGTGCCGGCGCTTATGAAGCCTTGAATGGCGCTCTGACCAACTTCACCGACTATCAAAACCTTGCACAGCAGAACAATGCGTTGGGCCGGATCCAGGCCAATATGCTGGAGGTCCGCCTGCGTGCCAATGACTTCTTACTGACCGGCGTTGAAGATGCCGCCAATGCGGTCAAAGACCGGGTTGCAGCGGCAACCGCCTTGGCCCAAGCCGCCGGAACGCTGTTTGAGAACAAGGCGACCCGGAATGCCATCGATGACATCGAAAAAAATCTGAAAGACTACGGCGCAACCTTTGCCCAAACCCACGACATCCAACGCCAACTCACCGAATTATTTTTGAGTATGAACCAGTTGGGACGGGATATCGGTAAAACTCTGACCGAAACCATGGAAAGCGCGCGCCATGACGGCGACAGCGACTCGGCGTTCTTGGCTGGCGAAGCGCTCCGCAGCATCCTGTTGGCCCAAAGTTACAGCAACAAATTTGTCCAGAGTCATACTGTGGGCGACGCCAACCAAACTGACCAGGAACTAGCCGCCGTTCGCGAGAAGATTAGTGCCCTAATCGCCACCGTCAAGACTCCCGAAAATCGCGATCGATGCGCTGCATTGACATCGACTCTTCAGCATTATCAAGATGCTTTCAGTGGGTTAAAGACCCATATCTTTGAACGCGATCGATTGGTTCAGGATACTCTTTATAAAATTGGCCCGGCGATTGCTCAAACCACTGAAGATATGAAAATCGCGAATATCAAGCTTCAAGACCAGTTGGGACCACAGGCCGGCGCGGAAATCCACCACGCCCTGACGACGACATTGGTGATTGCCGGCCTTGCCATCGCGGTTGGACTGGTGGTGGCCTTGGGGTTGACCGTGCTGATTGCGCGCCCGGTGGTGGCCATGACCGATGCCATGCGCCGTTTGGCGGCGGGCGATCATGGCGTCATCATTCCGGCTCGAGATCATCGCGATGAGATCGGGCGCATGGCCCAGGCGGTCCAAGTGTTCCAGGATAACGCCATTGAAGTCGAGCGCCTGAAGGCCGAGCGGGAGGCCCAGGCCCGGCGAACTGCCGACGACAAGAAGCAAGCCATGAACCAATTCGCTGACAGCTTTGAAAGCAGCATCAAAAGCGTCGTCGGCACCGTGTCCTCGGCTTCAACCGAAATGCGCGTCAATGCCGAAAGCCTGTCAACCATCGCCGAGGACACCAACCGCCAGTCGATGGCGGTGGCGACGGCGGCAGAACAAGCCTCGACCAATGTCCAAACCGTCGCGACCGCCGCCGAACAGTTGAGCGGCTCCATCGATGAAATCAGCCGCAAGGTCAACCAATCCTCGACCATCGCCAGTCAGGCGGTGAATGAGGCCGATCGCACCAATCAGGTGGTGGCGGGCTTGGTGGGAGCCGCCCAGAAGATCGGTGACGTGGTAAAACTGATTAACAGCATCGCCGCTCAGACCAATTTGCTGGCGTTGAACGCCACCATCGAGGCCGCGCGGGCCGGCGAGGCCGGTAAGGGCTTTGCCGTGGTGGCAAACGAGGTCAAGAGTTTAGCCACCCAGACCGGCAAAGCCACCGAAGAGATTTCAGGGCAAGTTGCCGAAATGCGCGCAGCGGCAACCGGAGCCGCCGAAGCCATTAAAGGCATCGGTGAGACCATTTTGCGGATCAACGAGATCATCACCACCATCGCCGCCGCCGTCGGAGAGCAGGCCGCCGCGACCCAGGATATTGCCCGCAACGTCCAGCAAGCGGCGTCTGGAACCCTCAAGGTTACAACCAACATCGGGGATGTCACCCGCGCCGCTGCCAAAACCGGAAGCCTGTCGGAGAAAGTCCTGGTGGCCGCCGAAAGCCTGCTGCGCGAATCCGGCAATCTTGGGCAGGCGGTGGATGGCTTTATCCTCAAGGTCCGAAGCGCATAACGACCGGCGAACCTGACGAATCGCGCGGGGCTCGGCCCCCCGCTTTTGCCCCCTCCCCGCTCCCGCAAGGATCAAGCCCTCATGACCGAACCCTCGCGCTCTGCCCTACTGGCAGGGATTCGCGCCGTCGCCCTGGAAGCCGGGGCCTTAATCCTGCGCTATTACACCGAAGGCGCTGAAAGTCACCTCAAGGCTGACGGAAGCCCCGTGACCGAAGCCGACCAAGCCGCCGAGGCTTTGATTCTGCCGGCTTTGGCCCAACTGCTGCCCGGCGTGCCGGCGGTCGCCGAAGAGGCCGCAGCGGCGGGGGCGGTGCCGAATGTCGGAGCGGGGCGCTTCTGGCTGGTGGACCCCCTCGACGGCACTAAGGAGTTCCTGAACCGCAACGGCGAGTTCACCGTCAATATCGCCCTGATCGAAGCCGGTCGGCCCGTGCTGGGCGTGGTCCTGGCGCCCGTCTTAGGCGACCTTTACGCCGGAGCCGAGGGCCTGGGGGCGGTGGTGTCACGAGCAGGCGGCGCGGATCATCCCATCACCGCCCGACCGGCTCCCGATGCGGACTGGATCGCGGTGGGCAGTCGGAGCCATGGCGACCAAGCCGCCGAAGCCCGGTACCTGGCCCGGTTTCCCGTGACCACCCGGCGGGCGCGAGGCAGTTCTTTGAAATTTTGCCTGGTAGCCGAGGGCCAAGCCGACATCTACCCCCGCTTTGGGCCGACCTGCGAGTGGGATACGGCTGCCGGGCACGCAGTGTTGTTGGCGGCGGGCGGACGCGTTGAAGTGCTCGACGAAACACCTTTGCAAAACCATGCCGCGACCAGACCGGAACTTGGTTATGGCAAACCCGGCTTCCTGAATCCTCCCTTCGTCGCACGCGGGCGAGACGCATGAGGGAAACAAGGCAAGATATTCCTTTGGTCCATAAAAGAGTGGTTCTAACCTGAAGCATTATAAATCACCAACCGAAGGATTGAACGGGAAAGCCCTGGGGATTCGAATCGTGACAATAATGGTGATACTGATCACCATGTCGTTTTATCCCTAGGGAACCTTGCGTCGGCAACAGAATGTAGGATATCCTCGGCGGCGGTCTCCAGATTGGGTGAGGATGGAATGCCCTATGGACTTCGGGAATGGTCAGTTGTTCCACGTCCCGTTGGACGCTTGGGTAATGGCCAGAGTGTTGACGGGGCAGTGGCCGCCCGAGGGACGCCTGATGTCCTTTATGTGAACAGCCCCCATCCACTCCGGTTGATCATGTGACATCGGTCACGATGACCTCGGCTATCGGCCATTACGGCTCCATCAGCGCCAACGGATGCTATGCTCCACTCCCTCTTCGATGGTTCGTTCCGCGCACGCACGCGCACATGGTCGAAGCGCAAGCTGTTCCTGTTTATCCTGACGATGGCCGCTGGCGTTGCGGGCGGGATCGCTTTACTGGTCCATTTGACGGTGTTGCGGCCCGCCGAAACGGAGATTCGGGTGGCCGTGGTGGCGCCGCTCAGTGGTCCAGAGCAGGCCCAGGGCGAGCAGATTCGACGCGGCGCGGCATTGTTCGTCGATCAGGTCAACCACGACGGGGGCGTGGGAGGCCGACCCCTCAGACTGCTGGCCTTTGACGACGAAAACACCCCAGAGGGCGCCCGACGCGCGGCGGCAGCCGCCGATGCTGCCGGCGTGGTCGGCGTGGTCGGGCATTGGTCGGCGGCAGCCGCAGCGGCAGCGGGAGAACTCTATCAGGCACACGGGCTGGCGGCTTTGTCCCTGGCAGCCGATGTGGATGCTGACGCCCCGGCTAATCCGTGGATGTTCAAAACCACAGGCAACCAGAGCTATGAAATCCGGTTTCTCGCCAACTATGTCCGAAATGTCATCGGTGAGAAGACGGTTTCGATCATCTATCAGGCCGGCGCCGACAACGAAGCCCTGATTCAGGCCTTCGACGAAGTGATGCGGCGGTTCGGAACCAAAACCCTGTATCGCTGGGACTATGACGGCGCGTCTCCCGATCTTGGCGACCGCTTGAAGGCGATCAGCGCCGACATTAAGGATAAGAAGCTGATCGGCAGCGTCCTGGTTCTGGGGGACGGCCTGAGCAGCGCGCGGGTGGTGGCGGCGCTGCGGCGGGACGGAATCAGCAACCGAGTGGTCGGTCCCCGCGTTTTAGCCACCAATGCCTTCCATGAGGCCCTTAAGGCCGAGTGGGGATCCGGCGCGCGTCCGATGGCTGACACCAGAGCGCCGGCATCGGTAGCATCGGCGTTTAATGGTATTGTGGTGACCACGCCCCTGCTGTTTGATACGGCGGGAGAATTGGCCCAAGGCTTCAAAAACGGCTACCAGAAGGCGCATCGTGGCGCTCCTGACTGGCTGGCCGCAGCCGGCTTTGACGCCATGCGCTCGTTGCTTTTCGCCCATGGGCGACCAGAGGCTCAATCCGCCAACCTGCCGCTTCAGGCATTTCGCACCCGGATCCGCGACCATTTGGCCGGACTCGGCCTGGAGCCGGACGGAGGAGGACAGGCCCGCCTGTCCGGGCTGTTCGGCCCCGTGGCGTTCGATGCCAAGGGCGCGACGACCTCTCAGATCATGATCGGGAATTATGACGGTGCCGATCTGGTCGCGGCGCTAACGCAGCTCTCGCCGATTCGGGAGGAAAATGTTGGGAATTATCTCGATGAACTGTTGGCCGGTCGGGCCCTCTACGCCAATGACCGATTCATGTATAAAACCAACGTCATCTATTCCGGCATCAAATTAGAGAAACTGTCAGACTTAGATATTCAGTCAAAAACTGTTCGCCTTGACTTTGTGATATGGTTCCGGTGGCGTGGGGCACTTGAGCCTCAGGATATTGTCTTTACAAATGCCGCCGAGCCGATCAAGTTGGATAAGCCGGACAGAGAGGTTCATGCCGGCGATACCACCTACCGAATGTATCGGGCCGGTGGCCGTTTCTTCATGAATTATTCCGATGTCGAGCGGGCTTATGGGACTCAGGTGGTCGGCATTGCCTTTCATCACCGAACCCTCAGTCGCGACAACCTGATGTATGTCAGCGATATTCTGGGGCTGGACCTAGATAGCGGCTCGACCCTGGCCGAGCAGATGCTGACCTCGAATCTGGTGCTGGCCCCAGACTCCGGAGGCAGCAGCGACACGTCGCTGCTACGGACTCTGTCGAGGCTGCTGGGCAGCGGAGGCAACAGCATCACCGACCCTCTGATCGCAGCCATGAGCCGGTCACGGGTGTTGGCCGGGGTTAACGGCTGGCGGCTGGAACGGGCCTGGATTTCCCAAGATCTATCCCGGCGCGGCGCCGAAGGCGACCCTGCGTTCGTCGGTTTTGGCAAACCCCAGTCGGAATTCTCCCAACTTGATCTCGGCGTTCAGCTCCAACCCGACCAGATCGATCCTCGAGACTTTATTTCGTCTGACTGGTTTGTGATCCTGGCCATCTTCTCCTTCGTGGGAGCGGTGGTGGCCTCCTTGCTTGATCGCAAAGACCGGGGCCAATTCTGGCGGATGCAGACCTTGGGCCTGCGCATCGTTACGTGGCCGGTCCTGCTGATGTCCGCCGGAAATCTTGGGTTGGACTACGGGGTTCAGCATTTCAGCACCGCTACCGTTGATAGCATCGTTTTGGTCTACAGCGCCTTGTGGTGGCTGGTACCCGCGCGGCTGATGGCCATTTCGGTCGAGCGGTTTCTATGGGTGCCCTTAGAAATTCGCACAGGCCGCAAAGTCCCTGCCATTATCCGGGCCGTGGTGGCGCTGGTGATTTACCTGTTTGCCTTCTTTGGCGTGGTGGCCTTCGTCATGGGCAAAACCGTAACCAGCCTACTGGCGACATCGGGGTTGTTAGCCATGATCATCGGGTTGGCGGTTCAGGCCAACATCGCCAACGTCTTCTCCGGGATCGTGCTCAATATCGAACGCCCCTTCCAGGTCGGCGACTACATCAAGTTAAATGCCAATGTCATGGGGCAGGTGATCGATATCACCTGGAGGACCACCCGAATTCGTCATCTGGAAGGTCAACTTGTCTGCTTGGCTAACTCCAAAGTATCAGAATCCGAGATTCATAACTTTAGTGACGTTTCGGATAACTTTATCCGCTTGCAATTGCTCTTGGATCCGCGCTATGACCCCGAAAAGGTGCGTTCTCTGATTCGAGAGGCCCTTGATAGTTTCGACATTTTCATCAATCTCACTAGCAATTATTTCGGCCCCGATGCCCAGTTCAAGGGCGTCGAGTGCTCGAACGGCATGTGGGTGGCGCGCTATCGGGTCAAATTTCAGGCTCGGAAGGGCAATGACGAAAATCAGGTGATTAACGCGGTTCTGGCGCGCATTTGGAAGCGGTTCCAGGCGGAAGGCATCGAATGGAGCAACGCCGGTGACGCCGTGCGACAAGAGGAGACGGCTCCGAAGCCGGCCCTGCTGGCCTACACCTCTCCGATGGTAAGCGGCGGGGATCCGTCTCATGGCGAGCTGTCTCACTCGGATGGATAACCACCGCATCAGGGCTCGATGATATGATACCGGCGAGCCATAACGCTGACACAGTGCCGGTACCGGGCCGCGACGGCGGTCCCGCGCGCCCGTGGACGCGGGGCCAAGGGCGCGGATGCGCCCGCCCGGCGCCTGAGGGCCGCTTTAATGTATCAACATTAAAGCTCGATGATATGAGAGGGGCACTGTGCGGGAACTGATCGCGCGGATGGCCGGCAATCCGTCGGCAACAGCCTATTTGCTGGTGGCGTCCCTGCTGGCCAACCTGCTGGGGTTGGCGTCGTCGCTCTATGTCATTTTGGTGCTGAATCGATATGTGAGCTATGGGGTAACGGCAACGCTGATCTCCCTGACCAGCGGGGTGGTCATCGTCATCCTCGCCGAGGCCCTGTTCCGGCGGTTGCGGTTGCGGCTGGCCACGGAGATCGTCGGCAGCTCTGACGAGCGGCTGGCCACTGGCGTCTATGGCCTGTTTCTCACCATGCCCATGACCATGCTGGAGCAGCGGTCTCCAGGAGAACGCGTGGCCTTAGCACGGGGAGTCGAGCGGGCCGAACGGGCCTTGGGCGCGCCCAATTTGGCGGCGTTGGCCGATCTGCCCTTCTCTTTGCTGTTCCTGGTGGCACTGGCGTTGCTGTCACCGCCCCTAGCGGGGATTGCGACGGGGTTTTGTTTGGCCTCTTTGGTGGTGGCGTGGAACGGCCAACGTCGCCTCGTCGGGCCGATCCGAACCCTGACCGGCTGGGACGAGCGGATTGATGCCCTGGTCTCGGCGACCCTGGTTGCCGGCGATACCGTCCGACAGTTCGGTGGAGCCAGTCTGCTGCTGGAGCGGTGGCGGGTAGCCACCGCTCAGGCCCGCAGCATTCGCGGCACACTCGCCCTGTCCCAGGCCGACAGCGCCCAGTGGGGGCAGACGCTGCAAGCCTTGATGGGAGTGACGGTGATCTGCGTCGGCGCGGTGCTGGTGGTTCAGGGACAGTTGGATGTGGGCGCACTGATCGGGGCCAATCTGATTGCGGCGCGGGCGCTGGCTCCGCTGACCCGACTGATCCCGCTGGGGGAAGCCCTGAAAAGCGCCGAGCAAAGTTTAGCCGGAGCCCGCCGTTTCGCCGAAACCGGAGCGCGGCCCGAGGGGCGCAAGCACGTCCCCGGCTGGTCCGGGCGTTTGGTGCTCCGCGATCTTGGTTTGGCCTTTCCTGGGATTCAGCTCTTTTCCCGCCTTAATGTGGCCCTTGAACCGGGCGGGGTGTTGGTGATCACCGGGCGCAACGGAACCGGCAAATCCAGTTTGCTGCGCCTGATCGCCGGATTGACTGATCCATCCCATGGCCAAATTCTAGTGGACGGCGTTGACCTGCGCCAGATCGCCCCCGATTGGTGGCGGCGTCAGGTGGCTTATCTGCCCCAGGATCCGCTGTTCCTTGACGGTAGTGTTCGTGAAAATCTGTTGGCGGCCCAGCCCGACGCTACCGAGGCGGAATTGGAACGATGCCTCGCGGCCGCCGGACTCCGTTCCTTCATCGATCGTCATCCGGCGGGACTGGATCAGCATCTGGCCGGCGGTGGCACCAACCTCGCTCCCGGCTTGCGCCGCCGCTTGGGGTTGGCACGGGCCATGTTGATCAATGGCCCTCTGGTGCTGTTGGACGAGCCTTCGGAAGGGCTCGACCGCGAAGGCGTCGAGGCGGTTTATACCCTGCTGATGGAGATGGCCAGACAGGGACGAACCCTGATCGTGGTCAGTCATGATCCGGTGATCCTGCGCGGCGCCCGGTTGGTGCTGCGCTTTGATGGAGGCGAGCCGGAAGTGATTCGGGCCGGGCCGGCTCAGGCGGTGGTGGCGCCGAGCGGAGAGACGCCATGACTCAATCAAAGGCTGTTTCCGCTGTTGTTCAGACGCCGCCAGAGCGCCGTGCGGAACGCCATTTCTTGCTGGCCTGCCTGGGGCTGGTGGTGGCGTTCGTACTGTGGGCGGTCTTCGCGCCGCTGGATGTGGTGAGCAACGCACAAGGCGAGGTGGTGCCGGCCAGCCGGTTAAAGGCGGTGCAACATCTGGAAGGGGGGATCGTCAAGGATATCTTGGTGGAAGAAGGGGCGATGGTGTCCAGGGGTGAGCCCTTGATCCGACTGGACCCGATTCGCGCCCTGGCCGAAGCCGAAGAGGTTCGCAGCCATCTGACCGGGTTGCGCATCGATGCGACCCGACTGACCGCCGAAATCGAGGGGCAGGAGACTCTGCAAATTCCAACAGACCTGGAACAGGCAGCTCCGGCTCGGGCGGCCCAAGCGCGAGAGATTTTCGACACGCGCCGCCGACGCTTCAGCCACGATATCAAGACCCAGGAAAGTCTGGTGGCCCAACGCGAGGGCGATCTGCGCGAATTATCCCTGCGGAGCGGCAACAATGAAAAGACCCTGGCCATCGTATCGAGCGAGGTTGAGATCAGCGCCAATCTGTTGCACAGCGATCTGACTAGCCGTATGGCGCATCTGGAGTTTCTGCGCCAACAGCAAAGTTTGCGGACCCTCATCGAAGGGGATCGCAACGCCATTCCTCGCGCCGAAGCGGCCCTGCGCGAGGCGCATGAGCGTTTGGCGTCGCTGAAGGAATCCGTCATCGAACAGGACCGTTCCGATCTGGCCACAGCCCAGCAACAGATCAACGAATTGTCCCAACGGGCGCTCAGACTGGACAATGTGCAGGAAAGGACCGTGCTGCGAGCGCCGGTCGACGGAATCGTCAAGACCTTGGGCGTAACCACTGAAGGCGGCGTCATTCAGCCGGGCCAGATCGTGGCTGAAATCGTGCCGATTGAGGATCGCCTGGTCATCGAGGCCCGCTTGCCGATCCAAGACATTGGCTTCGTCCATTCCGGTCAGGCCGCGCGGGTGACTTTGGCCAGCGCCGAAGCCACTCTGTTCGGGCATCTGGACGGCACCGTAATTCGGGTCAGCCCCGACGCGGTGGCCACCACCGGAGCCGCCGGCAGCACATCCTTTTACCGGGTGCGGATTGAAACCCAACAAAACCAATTCACCGCCGGAGACCAGACCTTTCGACTCTATCCGGGTATGCAAGTTCTGTGCAGCGTCAAGGTTGGCACCCGGACAGTTTTTGAGTATTTGGTCAGTCCCTGGTTCCGATCCCTTCGCTTTGCGTTCCAAGAGAGATAGTGCCAATGTTCCCCGGCTTTTTCCGGTGCTGGTGTGTTGTAGCCCTTGGCTTTAGCCTTGGCCTAGCCCTGGCCGCGATCGGCCAGTCCGGGCAAGCCAAAGCCGAAGATATCCATCAGGCCTTAGAGCGTCTGTTGGTCGAGCATCAGTTGGTAGCAGCGGCACGGGCGGATCTGGCGGGAGCGAAAGCCGCTGCTTCCGGTGCGCGCAGTGCTTGGTATCCCGATTTGGTGTTCAATTCTTCGGTCGGCCACCAGACCATGAGCTATACCAACGCCACCGCCGCAACCGCGCTGGATACCCATGGCGTAACATTTGGCCTTCGTCAAACCTTGTGGGATTTCGGGGCTATTGATGCCAGCATTGACAAGGCTGACATGACCATTCGCCAGTCCGAGGCCAGTTTAGCCCAGGCTATCCAGGATCTGTTGCTGGAGGGACTGACGGCTTACGTCAATCTCGACCGAGCGCGGCGAACCGTGAAATTCGCCGAGCAATCCGTTGCCAATGTCCAGCACCAAACCGGCCTGGAACAAAGCATGGTCGAAATGGGCGGCGGCTTTACCTCGGATGTGCTTCAGGCCAAAAGCCAGCTTGCCGGCGCCCAAGCCCGGCTGGTGCGCGCCCAGGGGGCACTGGTTAATACCATCAACCGTTATCGAGCGGTGTTCGGCCATGCTCCGCCAGACGTTCCGGCAGAAACGCCGCCGGATGATCCGTCTGATCAAATCTCCATTGCCTTCGATCTCCTGCCCGCGTCCCTGCCGGTGGCCGTCAGTTTCGCGCTGACTCACAACAGCCAATTGGAGGTCGCCCACATGACTGCCGATATCGCTCATGCCGAGATTGAGCGGTTAGAGTCGTCCGGGCTTTACCCCAACATCCACGCTTCGGCGCAGTATATTCAAGAGCATAACCCGGATGGCATCATCGGTGGCCGCAGCCAAGAAGTGGTCAAGGTCGAAATGACCTATCAGTTCAACACCGGCCTTGGCACCTTCGACGCATTGGACGCCGCCCACCACACCGCCCAATCAGCGGATGATAAATACGCCAATCTGCATGATGTGATCGAGGAACAGGTGCGCAATGCGTGGCAAAACTTGGACAGTGCCCGGGAAAATGCCCGTTTTCTGGAAAATCAGGTCCATATCGGCAGCGAATTCTTGAGATTGGCGCGGGAAGAACGGGTTCAGGGGCGGCGCTCCTTGATCGATGTGCTCTCGGGCGAAACCTCCCTGATCAACGCCCAAAGCGACGTCGTTTCCGCCAACGCCGATGTCGCCATCGCCGCCTTCACCCTCTTGCGCGCCACCGGCCAACTAGACCCCGCGATCATTCGGTGATACCGGCGAGCCCCGACACCGACACAGTGTCGATCCTCGGGCCGCGACGGCGGCCCTGTGTCTTCGTGGACGCGAAGCCCCAGGTGGTGGACTCTAGGGGAGCGCGGACGCGCCCGCCCGGCGTCTGAGGACCGCTTTAATACCAACGGCCCTAGACAATGATCCGTGCCGTTGGTATCGGCGGCGACCGCCGCCGCGCGCCCCATGGCGCGAAGCCAAGGGCGCGGATGCGCCCGCCCGGCGTCTGAGGGCAGCCTTGATGAGTC
>Ga0302269_1000915_pt1 | contig 15706 bp, 11 predicted proteins | sample III_Bog_E2_2_FD_194560 | JGI IMG/M metagenome (GOLD analysis project Ga0302269, IMG submission 194560) | Peat permafrost microbial communities from Stordalen Mire near Abisko, Sweden - III_Bog_E2_2 | ecosystem: Environmental > Terrestrial > Soil > Wetlands > Peat | place: Sweden: Abisko...
ATTTCGCCACCGGACTCGTCGTCCCGATGCCGACGTTGCCACCCATAAAGCTGGCTGCATAATTATTTGTTGCGCCGCTTGGAGCATTGACTTGGAGACCATAAGCATTGGTACCACTCAAAACTTTTGTTGCAATGTTCAGAGTAGTACCAGCAACAGCAGCTGCACCAACACCTGTAATGCCTGTGAGCTGAGTATTACCTGTTACGGTTAGTGATCCACCAAAAGACGCGGCACCAGTTCCGTTAAAACTAAAAGTCGGATTTGATGTCGCGTTTCCAAAAACAAGCGATGTAGAATTTGCCGAACCGATATTTATCGACGAGGCACCAGAAGTGTTTAGCGTTAGTGATCCATCAGAAATAATTGTTCCGGCATTTGCACCAGCACCTGCGAGTTCGATTCCTTTTCCACTCCCCGCTTGCGTGATGATCAACGCGCTACCGGTGACGTTGCTGTTTGCGGAAAGACTCAATGCGTTATTTGATGATGCAACTGACGGATTGTAAGCGATGCTTGCCGCTGGATTTGTTGTAGTCGCCGGCGCGTATGTCAGATTAATTAATCCATCACCTGATAAATTATTTGCGTTGAAGGCGTAAGCCGCGGCGTTGAGTTGTTCGCGTGGGCTCATCTCACCATCGTACCCAGTGCCAGGATTAAAATTTATGGAAAGGTATAAAGAGTTGGATGTAAAATCTACACCACTCAAAGGCGCACCTGCGCATGAACCAAGTTGATCGCTAAAGACTCCGCTCGTGAATTGTATTTTTGGACAAGTTGTTCCGTCATCGGTTTCTGTCCAGAGTAGCGTTCCGGCTGTGAGCGCGTTGTAAAGTTTGAACTGCACCGCGTACAAACCGTCAGCAACATTTGTTCCGCCAGTTGAGTTTGTGATCTTACCTTGGAAGTCTATGACCTTACTGATGCCCGCGGCTTGTGCAACTTTTACGTTGAGCGGAACATTTGCAAAAGTTCCGAAGACAAAAAAGGCCAGTTCGATCAACGAGACGATCGACTTCTTAGTACTTAAAAAACCAAGCCAGTTGTTGCTTGTCTTACATACCATGATACGAGTAATTTTTGTTTTTGTTTCGGAGAATTTTTTGTTGAAAGTGTAGCCACAAATTTGGTAGCTCACTTTCAAAATTTACATAGTAATTATAGCATTTCTAGCAACTTTTTTCAACTGAAAATATTGAGTTTCTTGACAGTTGGAGACCCTCGGATTGGGATCGATTTTTGCGATAAAAAACTTTAAAATTTTCCTAGATTTTCTTGAAAACATTTGCGTGAAACAGGAAAATCTTTGATAAAGTTCGGTTTTAGACTTTTTGGTTTCCAAAAATACTCTTTAGCACCTTTTGGTCGTGTTTCACTCCCTTGTTTTACGCTTTTTGACGTCACGGCAGACTCCCAAACTGCACACCCCCCTGTCAAATTGAACCTCAAATTTATAAAAATATTTCTTTTCCCTAAATAAAATTTTATCCACATGACTAAAAATAAATATTTATATTTATTTTTTCCAATCAGTCCGTGGTATCAATATGGTCTTTATCAGTCCTGGCTTGCTCAAGGTAGGACTTCTTATGCAGCAACACCAAGCGCCGAGGGCGTCGCAAAGATATTCTATTCCATAAGCCCGCGGTACCCGTTTGCGGTTTTACTCCCTCAGGGACTTAACCCAAATCCCTTTCGGGAGTAAAACACGCAAACATCCCCGGGCTTATGGAATGTTTAGTAATAATTAGGAATACATTAGCTCTTTCAATTTTGAGTCGAGTTCGCTGGAAAAAATAAAAATTACCATGAGACGTACTTACTGGTACGGCGAATGGTAATTTTTATTTTTTACAGATGAAATCGGCCAAAATTGGAAGAGCTAGGAATTATCTATAATATATTTATTGTACTTCTTGATTCCATACCAAGCAGCAAAGAGAATCAGTGCGAGCAACAACAATGTAATAATTATTTTTTTAGTTGGGAGAATCCAAAAGGTTGTGTTGCCATGTGCTTCATAATTATTTGCGCCGTAGTACATCGTCAGCGTTGCATGATAGTAACCAAAACTCCAAGAATCGCTCCACGAACTTTTGAATGTTCGTGTTGTCGCCGGTAATAATAATTGCGCGTCACGATTCACTTGCACAGCCGCCACGAGCTTTCCCCAAATATTGTATACGTCGATAATTCCTTTTGGAGCAAGATGGACATTACCGGTATCGGCAAAGGTCGCATTAAAATTTATATTCTGATTTGAATAAACTTTCGAGCTGCTTGTAAAATTTGTCAGGGCCCCTTGTTCATTTGCTCTGCCTAAACTTACAAAAAATAATGTAGCTGTCTTTGTAATAATCTGCGAACTCAAATTAGGATCAATCGGTCCGCTGTAAGAAAACAAAACGCCACCGTAGTGTCCCCCATCTTCCGCATCCTGAGGTATATTTATTTTTACCGTTGTGGTGAAATCTGCACCGGGAGCGATAGTTATGTTCGTCGGTGTCGTGATGGTCATCCAACTTGATAGAGAATATTCCGTCGGCGTCTGATTGTCTTCCGTAGTGAATAGAGGTTCGCCGTCTTTTTCTCCGCTGACAAAATTACTAGTCTCTATATTGACACTCAATGGACTATTACTGTTGTTGTGCAGTTGGATGTCACGACTGATGGATTGCCCCTTCTGCAAAGTCTCTTGAAAGATGAAAGGCGTGATTACAAGAGTTTGTGACGAAGGCTGCGACGACTGTGAGGATGACGATAATTGTGATGTCGAAGTAGAGGTCGGAGCGGCGGACAAGGCAAAAGCCGACGATCCAAAGAAGGTCACAGTTATCAACAATATAGAGCTCAACGACATAAAACCGAATTTTTTATTTTTATAATCCATAATGTTTATCGGTGTTTTCGTTAGGGGGTCAGGTACGGGGTCTGACCCCGTACCTGACCCCATTTTTTAATAAAAATTTAATATACAGCGGTTGTGATGTATGTGATCACGTTCGAATAAGTTCCCGCTTGCTGCAATGTGCCTATCTGTAATTTGTATACGATAGAGGTCGTCTCAGAGGTCACCGCACCAGCATTGCACGCGACTTCTGTAGGCGTTGATGTCGCGGCGGCATAAGTATCATCCATGGAAAATCTTGTAACCGTGCCCGTGCACAGATTGGCGTCGGTGCTGTGATATCCAAATTCTCCGGTTGTTATACTTGTCGGCCATGGCGCAGGCGCTGCATTGCTTGCAGGAACTGGTTGGATTTGATCTCCACTAGTTTTTCTCAAATTACCATCTTGGTACAAAGTCGTTGTGTATCCTCCACTGGCATTCGTGCTAGTCGTCAGCGTTTGCGCGGCAATTACCGCACTGCCCACCGGTAGCGTAGAAAAGCTCATTGCGTTTGAGCTGGTACCGATTGTTGTAGTCTGACTAGCAACAAAAGTTCCAGCTGACACACCGGAAATACTAAAAGACAATTGCGGCGCATAAGTTGTCGCGCTCGCCGTACTAGAAAATCCCGTTTCGGTGTTCACTCCGAATCGCGCTTTGACTTTAATCGTATAGGCCGTATTACCAGCAAGTCCGGTGACACGTTGACCGCTAGAAGCTCCCCAAGCTGTGTAAGACTGCCAGGCGGCGGTCGCTCCGAGCGTGTCCCCCGCTTGAATATAATATGTGGTTACAAAATTATCCGGAGAAATTGCAATCGCATAATTCGTATCTGTGGTGTTACCACCTGTGTTGATGACAAAGTCCAAAGAGCTATACAAGACTCCACCGGTGTTCGTTAAAGTTGGAGTTCCTGGAACTCCTGGATATGAATCAGTAAAAAATCCCCAGAAGCCTTTGTAGTTTGTTGAGGCAGAGTTACCGTTGCCTAATTGCCCGCCAGCGGCACTCACAGCTGTATAGTTACTAGATGATGCCGATCCCGCACCAACACTGAACTGAGGATTCAATAAGTTGTAATTTGGACTACTTAGCGTATCTGCCAAACCGAACTCTGGCGCAAAAAAAAGCGTGAATAAAAAAAAGGACATTACAACCCTGTAATAAATTTTGTTTTTGTTTCGCATGGCTACCTACCCTTTTTATTATTACTATTGGGGTCAAACCCCTCGGCCCAATCGACCATCCGGCTTACGAGTTTTCCTTTCAGGAAAAGCTCTCCAGCCTACAGGTCGTTGTGCCTAAAATTGAAACAATTTTCGGGGGCCCCGCAAACCCCAAATTAAAAATTTTATCTATCTGACCTGTCGAGCCTTGTTCGCTTGTTCTATGATGTAACGATTATATCTCTTCATGAAGAACCTCAAAGAGAAGAAGATTATAAGCAAAAGAATAACTATTATTAGAATCAGCTGCCATGGGAAGACAAAGAATGTAAAGTCCGCGGTGGCACTTTTTGCTGTAACATTACCATACGCCAAATTCAAATGAGCTGTATACATGCCGAAGGCAAAATTTGTAAGCTCCGTCTTTGCTGCCGAAAAGAATCCGAGATGCTTCACCTCAGGCATAACCGCGGCTGGTTGATTCAAATTGCCGCCAGCGGCAACCCATGCCGTCTCAAATCTACGGATGCTATTCGGGAGAACATTCCCATTCACCTGGTTAGCATTCAAAATTCTAGTCGTAAAACCAAATGTATTCTTGATGATAAGATCACCCAAAGGCTGTATACGATCAGCTCCGCTATTCTGGAATCTATAATAAAAATCAATCGGCAGCATGCTAAAGAGGTGCTGCAGTCCAGGTGTTCCAAACTCTAAGATGCTTATTCCTTCTGAAATATCACCATTCGCCCTGAACAATAAAAGTGCACCAACTCTATTACCTAAAGACACATTAGTACTCCCATCAGTCGCAGGCGGTGTAGTCGAAGTGAATAATCCGGCAAAGTAGCCGCTAGGCTCAGCATTCTTTGGCACAGCCACAGTGAAAGGAATCTTTACATCCGATCTGGCTGGAGCCACAACAGATGCAGGCATGCTCACCCAGGAGACCAAACCATCTTTTGTGTTAACAAACTTTGGATTTCCCTCTTCGCCTTGCGCTTCAAAATTCTGGACTTGTGTATACAAAGTGACTGGCGCGTCAGAGTCATCATAAACGCTAAAAGTACTACCTATGGTAGTACCCGGGTCAGACGCTAAATCTATTTGTAATGGAGAAATAATTAAAGCTTTTGCCAATAAAGGAGTGACGAGTAAAGAAACGCTCGCCAACAGGACCGCCAGATATGCCCCTACCCTACCGATAAGATTTCTTGAGAGATGCTTTAATGTCAAAGGTTTTGTTCTGATTGCTTAAACTTATAATCTAAAAGTTTGCTGTCGCCGTCCAGGTATGCGTGGTGGTATAAGCACCGGCTTGAGTAATAGCTGAGATGTTCGCTAAGTAACTTATACTATATGAGTCAGAAGCTGCAGGAGCTGCGTCCGTTGCTACAGGAGTCTCTGTGGTTGTAGCGGTATAAGCATATTGACTGGCTGTACCATAAGGAGAAGATATGGTTCCCGCTCCTCCAGCAACAGCAGCATTCAAACCAAATTGAGGAGTTCCTGGAGCAGACGCTGCGGATGCTCCCATGGCAGCAATAGTTGCTGATATGGCACTATCCGTAAGAGTTGGTCCTACTACATATATAGTATATCCAGCGGCACCATTTGTTGCAGCAGTAAGAGTCAAGCCAACAGTCGGAGTAGACGCACCGGTCGTACTGACGGCCCATCTGCCATTAGCAGTAGTCAAAGTTCCGAAGGCTAAAGAGTTGGTACTTAAAGTAAAACTTAATGTCGGATTAACCGTAGCAGTAAGAGTGACTTGATCATTTGACAAAAGAGGAATAAAGGCTGAACCGATATCACCAAATGTGCCAGTAACAGAAAGAGTAGCGTTTGAATCTCCAGCGGTCGCACCATTAGTTATGAAAGCAGTACCACCAGGATTATTTGTTGCGTTATTACCCATTACCAATCTAACGCATTTGTTAGTCGTCAGTCCAAGAGCGACACCTGCGCCAGCTTCAGCTGTTAAAGTAACAACATTACCCGTAGAGCCTATACCCCAGTGAGACGTGTCAGGCGTAGCTTGTAAAGCTTGAGCTGTAAAAGTAGCCGTTGAGCAGACATTTGTACTGCCAGTTAGGAATGCGTAATTAGCTTGAACAAAAGTACCTACAGTGAAAGCTGTACCAAATGTAAAAATAGCAGTCTTGCCAACATCAAGGCCTGTAGGAGAAACAAACTGTATAACATGGCTAGCCAGTGTGCTTGTATTTAGCCGGGTCAAATTGTCAGACAAAGACGTCAAGTTTGCAGCATGCGCAGTCCAAGAATTTAGATTGGCTGAAAAGACTACCAAAATAACGACCAAAAACCTACTTACGAATGTTAAGATTTTCCTTTTTAAGGTATACCTTTTGTTCATTTTTGTTTCTACAAACCACTCTTATTTAAAAAATAAATTTCCCGACTTATGTATACACAAATTGTAATGATTATACACATACCCTGTCAACTATGTTATCCCCATTTTTTTAGCTTTGTTTATTAGCGTTTTCGTTATCTAAAACACGGGTAATTTTGTACATCTGCAGGAATGCAAAAAAGTAGAGAATACCGACTATTATATCAACACATTCTGTGGTTATATGCCAATAGGAGTTGCTATCCATTCCGAGTATTAAACCAGCCTCACTCATGACCAAGAGCAAAACGGTCATAGTAAGCAGGAACATAAAAGTCTTTAGGTGCTTCTGTACTCGCCAAATAACATCCAGTCCTAATATCAAAGCGACGAAGGCTATTATAAGAGAGAAGAACGGTAAGATTATCTGAACGATGTTATCCGGTGAAAATATGCTCATATATATAATTAGTGAATTATTCTACTTCTTATCTAATTCTTTCAAGTCATCTTCCGAGATTTTTTTGATCTCTTTGGAGATCATCGAGACTTTATAATATTCAAAGTACGCAATAAATGCAAAGAACAAGAATAAGGCGGTGAGACATTGGAAGATCGCAGTCAAATTAATCCTACCCGTTTCCGAAACGCTCACAACTTTTTTCCCTTTGACTGTAAATGTGTCGGATGCTTCGGCGACTGCGCCGGCAACCGGTGCTTTTACAATCAAAGTATAGTCCCCTTCTGGCAGTTCTCCAGAAATGTAAAAAGATTTTAAAAGAGAAATCTGATCCACAACCGAAACGTCTTCGGTTGTATCCATAATAATATTATTATTTTTATCTTCGATAATATATTCCGCCGGAACTTTTATAGTCTGTCCGTCGCTGTTCAAGTTCACGAATTTTACCGTAGCAAAAATTTCTCCGCCTGGAGGAACTTCTTTTGTGTTCGCTGGTATGTTTACAAAAACATATATGTCGGGATTATTTTGTCCGGTACCAGTTTGTCCCGGAGTTGTCTGTCCTGTTCCCGTAGTTGTTTTTCCAGGAGTCTGCGTTGGATTCGTGTTCGAGCCTGTAGGAATCTTGACTTCAAAATATTCCGAAGCGCTAGCGTGAATCAAATTGCTATTTGGATCGACGGCTGTAACTGTAAAAGTATAAGTTCCCGCGTTCAGTTGATCCAAAGCATTCCACGACCACGCTCCAAGAGAATTAACGCTTGATGTCGAATTTATGTTCTTGTCAGCAGATTGGATTTGAATATAGATAATCGCGTTCGGTATATTCGTCAATCCAGAAAACTGCGGCAGCTGCGTATCATAGATTCTCGCCCAGCCTTTTGTGCCATCCGACAGTTTGACTTGCTCATAAGAAATGCCCGCGTTCTGCCCTTTTGAATCGCTTGCAGAGTAAGCAAAATCAATGGTTACATAAGGCGTATTCAATGTAGGCTGTTTTGGTGGAGTATATGGTGGCCCTCCCCCGCCACCCGTGACAACAGTAGTCGGGCCAGAATTGACCTCAGCAACCATTCCGGACAACTGCAAGTTAATAGGTGCGGGGTTATCGGCTCGCGCGGACAAAAATAGAATCAGTATTCCATAGAGAACAAGCAATGCTATAAACGTAAAACATATTCCCAAGGATATGTGATACAGGCGGTGCGTATGATGATGAGTCCATTTTTTTGGACGTATGAGCATAAATATATTTCCGACTACTAGACGCTATTTTTTAGGGACCGTATTCGTTGGAGCAGAAGCGTTATTCATTGTGTCCAATGCCGCGTTATTAATAATTTTATTTGTCGAAGGTCTGTATAAAATTATCTTGTTTGCGTTTGTGTACATCAAAATTTTATCTCCAAGCTGGGCATTGGCAAAGAAAATTTGTCCTTGCAGCTTGGAAAGGTCCGCGACAGTCGCGATGGTTGGCTCTTCGTTTGTTGGCAGAGTGATCAATCCCCCGACTTTGCTTATCAAGTCTTTGCCTTCCAGTGCTGCTTCTGTAGAAAAATTGTTTTGCAATGTTTGCAATTGCTGTTGGGTATTGATAAGACTCTCATTTGTATTCACTAATTTTGTGTTTACCGAATGCAAAAAGAAAGCTTCGCATACAGCAACTGCCAAAGCCACAATCAAGACTACACTAAAAATAATGATGACTTTACGAGATATATTATTTTGTGATTGTTCAATCATTATTTTTATTGTGTTCTAAATTAGACATTACGATATTACAATATCAGGCGATCCTCTACTAATTATGTTAGTGCTAGGTGTGCTAGGTGTGCTAGCCGCTCAAAATCAAAGTTGCTAAGTCACTGAACTCCGGTCCTTCACGAGCAGAGGCAGGAACAAAATTTGAATTTGTATTATTTACGTTCCCGAATGCTTCAAGTTGTAGTCCTGATGTCGGTTGAATTAAATCTAAACCATTGAGATTTTGGTTGAGATTTTTATCAGCGTTTATATTCAAAGGTATATTAGAACTCTGGAAGAATGTGTTGGATGCAATGCTGGATGTGTCGCTATAAGAGTCATCGTTGATTGCCGAAGCGAATTGCGTAGTGTCCTCTCTAACAATTGTATTCAAAGCGAATGTTGCGCGGCCATCTATATTCGCAGAGGCAAACCAAATATTCTCTACATTAGTCTCTAGAGCAAATGATAATAACGATTGATTTATAAGGCTTAAAGTTTCCGGTGAATTCAATCCCCCGTTATACGTCAAGATTCCGCTGAATGTTGAAGATCCGCCAACTGTAAAATTATCATTAGGATTCACATCGGCGACAGACTTGGAACTGCTCAAAAATTCATTTCCGCTTTCGTCTCCAAAAATATTTTGTATAGTTACTTGCGCGCTTTGAGAATCTTCCTGACCCTGGACGCTCTGATTGCCTTCTGGTCCACGAGGTCCGACTGCACCCTGTGGTCCTTGCTGCTCAGACTTCCCTTGGAGATAAACAATTTGATTTGGAATATCAGAAACAGAATCAGTATCAGATACAAGTACTGGCGACGGCTTTCCAACACTGGTACTAGGAAGCGTCAGACTTCCAGGATTAACTTTAGAGATTCTTTGGCTCAAATTTAACGCGTTAGCTTTTTGTTGAGCGACAATTTGTATTTGTTGAACTGAAGCTTTTTGTATCGCTAAATCTTTTTGATACTGTCCGATAAATCCGTGCACTGACAAAAGCACAATTGCCAATGAAGCGCTTACGACAAAATTCTTGTCGAGCTCAAAATATTTCTGTACAGGATTTATGATATTTTTTGTTGCGTTTTTTGTTGCGTCATATGATGCAACTAATTTTGTTTTTAAATTAGATTTAAAAACAGGAATCAGTTTGGACAAATTGAATAAAATATTTTTAACAAGCATGCGCTTGCTGATGAATCTTTTTGGTGCCGTGATAAAGAACATCTGTTCCATCTCTTCTCTGTAGGAATTCCCAGAAAGATTTTGTTGATTTTGAAAATTTTGCTGCGCTCTTTGTTCTTGAAGAAATTTAGCAAGATCATTTTCTTTTTCTTTTTTTGGAGCAGCCGCAAGGTTGATTTGAATTTTCTTTGTCTCTGCTTTTTTAACAAACAACTTCATTTCCTGAGAACCCATGATTAGAGAGTGTGGCAACGTCGATGAGGATTGCACCGAAAACTGCATAAGAGAAGCAATCGCGTTCTCCGTAACGACAACACTATCCCCGATCTTTTGTACTCTGAGCTTTCTGCTACGCATGACAAAATCCAAATGACCAGGATTATAGCCTGCCATCTTTTTATTGGATGCTTCGGGAAGAGATATGAATTGATTGTGTCTCGTATTTTTTATATAAGGCTCGATCATATTGGATGTTATCGTGTAAACTTTTTTGCGAACTTTCTTTTTTGTTTTTATTTCTGATGTTTGAACCAGATATTTAAAGTATAGTTGCCCAATAACTAATGAGTCAAAGGAATTTGGCATAAAATTGTGTACAATTTTAGAAACATTTTTGCTGAAACAAATAGCCTTTTTTGAGACAAAAAAGACCCTCTTACTTTAGGTCAAAAGTGATTAAAAACGTATTACGAAACATGGCTTTTTACGTGTTCCGGTGATTCAATAAAATGGTTAATAAGAAAGTATTACTTAAGCATCGCAAAAAGTTCCAAAGACGCCTGCTTAATGGTTACAATCCTTCACGTAAGAGCAGTTATCATTTACAAAGCTCTTCACGTACAACCCTGTTTAAGCAACTTTTGTATTCGTAATATGAGCGTCCGTTAATTCATAAATTACTAAGTACATGCGTACGCTCGATAAGCGTAGAACATCACTTTCGACCGTGCGATATGAGTACACTCAGCCTGTGAATAATTAGTGTGTAAAATTACGATTTCTTGACGACCGATTTTTTATGTAATACAATTAAATCAATAAATCCGCTAATAAACAAAAAGTATGGCAAAACAACTAGGTAAGAGCTCTGTGAACATTCTTTTGACTGTGAAACAGGAAGAAAAGATAACTATTTATAGTTTTATTAAAAAATTCTACAAGTATGAATCCTACCGCACGATATATACACAGATATATCAGCTAGAAAAAAGAGGCTATTTAGAAAAATATAAATCTAGAGATCGCGAATATTTAAAGCTTTCTTCCAAGGGCGAAGCGGCATTGCTAAGTCTAGAGCGCAAAGAAGACGGTAAATGGAAAATGATCATCTTCGATATACCAGAACAACAACGTGATATCAGAGATTATCTCAGGGCAAAGCTAAAGCAATTAGGCTTTAAGAAGTGGCAAAACAGCATCTGGATTACGCCCTATACCCTACCAGAAGATTTACTCAAAGAACTTAAAACCCTTAGCGACAAATTCTTCATCAGATTGATAACCGTAGAATCCATCAACAACGAAAAAGGCCTAAAAGAACTCTTCCAATAAATTTATAAAGACACTAAAAAGGTTGGCTCAATGAGCCAACCTTTTTAAATATTAATTAAATATTAATTAATATTTAATAATTGGGGTCTGCTAAACAATTGGGGTCTGACCCCGGGGTCAGACCCCAATTTAAATATCTATATAGTAATACTAGAATCCCATTAATTGTCATCCTCGTACAGTCGTGAAACTGTGGCACATGATTATAGTCTAGATAAAAATTCAAAAAAATACCGATTCGTTATTATACCTACTCAAAAAAAGCCTTTATCCAAAACTAAGTCCCAATCAGTCTGGGGATGTTTGCGTGTTTTACTCCTGAAAGGGATTTGGGTTAAGTCCCTGAAGGAGTAAAACCGCAAACGGGTACCGCAGACTGATTGGGAAGCAAGTCAGGACTGATAAAGACCTATGTTGGTATAGCCCAACTGATCGGGAGGATTTATCGAATTTTATTTGACACCGTGTGCATTTGGAAGTACGATTGAAGTATAAAAATTGATGGGGAATCCAGTGAGAATCTGGAGCTGTGCCGCAACTGTAACGCCGACAAAATGATCGACGAAGTCAGATGACCATTACCTTAGATCTTTCTCGAGCAGGAAAGTCAAAGCGAATTATCCAACCTGCTCATAGCTGGTTTTTTATTTTATATTTTAAGTTTTAAATTCGATGACCGCATCAGTAGCCGAAACAGAAAAAAGAGAATCCCCTACACAGCTGGGCTCATCACGCTTTGATATTTTTCCAGAAGATTCTTCCCGAGAAAATTTTGATGCAGTTGATAGCGCAAAAGATAAAGACACCGACCAAATTGATTCTGCGAAAGATTCTTCCATTGAAGGAAAAGATTTACAGAACGAAATTCCATCTTCGGAAGATAAAGCAGAGAAACAATCCCCCGCTACAGAAAATAGGCCAGCCATAAATTCAGAAAAAGTTTTATCCGCGGAACTTACAGTCGAAGATGTTGGAGAAGCTTTTGAAGAATTCAATTTAGAATATCCAAATACCGGATACTCTTTTTCCGAGAGAGACGGGAAAATAGATTTAGAAAAGAACGGAAGATTTGTTGGACAAGATATCGAGGCCTTTATGGATGCGTCTGGATATTATGCAGCGGTAAACAAAGCAGCTAATGAAGGACGTGGAGTTTGGAAATCTTTTGATGAAGAGAACCAGACTATGTATGTCGCAATAATTACCCGCCAAGAAAACGATACTGTCTCCTGGAATACATATAAAAGAGAAATCAAAAAAACTGAAGCGGAAGAGGATAAGGAAAAAGAAGAGACCCAACTACGAGTAGAAATGGAAGAACAGTTGGAGCAACCTGTTAATACTCCACCGATTTTAGTTAATTCAGAACCATCTATTAACAACGGAGTGCATACTCCAAAAAATATTTCTGAATTTTGGAATACCTTACAGAGCAGAGAAGATGAACAGTCTGTGATAAGATCAGAGACTCAACCAGAAGAAATTCTATCGATCGAACAAGAAAATTTTTCAACGGAAAATAATTTGCAAAGTGATGAAGCGTTAAAAGCCACTATCCCCGATCAACAAAAATTTGAGTCAATTTCGTTAGGGCTGGAAATAGCGACTGTGGATAACTCAGATAGCGCAGAAAATGGGCCTCAAAAATCCGTTGAGGAAACAACAACTAACCCAGGACACAGCGCATTTGAAGAACTGTTATCTATAGACTTATCAGTTGAAGTTGCGGACAGTTCAAGTGCTAACGATTCAACAGCAGATACATTTAGCGCTATAGAAACAGTTGAAAGTGCGACTACTACTACCGCTGCCGAAATACCTACAATCAATACAGAAGTCCCTGCAACAACAGAGGCATCTGCGAACACAACAGTCGAAGCGCAAAATATAACAACAATAGAAAAAGCACCTATAGACACAGAGACTTCCGCGGTTCCAATTAATAAAACAGCGGAGGTTATAGAAACGTCTTCGGAAGCCCATACAGAAATAGGAACAACAGTTGAAGCACAGAATATATCATCGAGAGAGACAGAACCAAATCAGCAAAACAGTTTTATGGAGCAAAGTCAGGCTGGAGCGAATGAGGTATTCGACCATTTATATGAACAGGCTCAACGTTCAGCGGCAGATTTTAATGAAAGCCATCAAGTACAATCTGAGAAGGCAAAAGATTTATTAGAGGAAGTCGTCGATAGCTCCACCTCTGTAGATGGTTTTTATGGACAGCAGGCTACAGAACAACGAGACGCAAATAAGGCTGCGGAAAAAGTAGCCAGTGGACACCAAGAAATTGAAGATTTAGACATTCCTTTTGAAAACAATCACCTTACCAGCACAAACACTGAGCAGCGAACCGATTCAGCCACATCCAACAATCAAACGACTAATGCCAATCAAACCGAAACTCTAAGAGTCCAAAGTTTGGGTGTAGAAAACTCCATGGACAATACATCTACCTTCTCTGAAGATGGACCAGATTCAACTCCCCCACAAAATGGCGAAGTACAAAGAGATGCTTCCGATGAAAAATCTGTGACTGTTGAATTACAAAAACCAGACACTTTCGATTTGGAAGATATAGAAACTGATTTGGATAGACAACAAGAATCGCCAGAAGGGCCTGCAAATGACGACGGTCCAGAAGTTACTCATATAATAGAGCAGCCCGTAGGACACTTTGCAAAGCAAACCACAGAGCAAATTATCAAACCAACAGAGCCAGTGACAGATTCTAATGTAGAACAAATCATAAAATCGGCCACAATAGAAAGTGCTTCAAAGGAAAATCCTTTGGCTATAGAACACGCTACAGAAACGACCCCAGAGCAATCAACATCAAGTAACGCCGAAGTTGCTAAATCCGTAGAGACTCAAAATCTATCAGAACCGGCGGAAAAAACTTCTCATGATGATATTAAAAATATTAGCACCGAACATAGCACCACAGAAAATATAGAAGTACAGCCTCTCGATGTCTTCCAAGAATTCAATCAGAGAACGGCAGAAACCACAGGAATCAGTCTGGTGGAAGCACCAAGATCAAATCAAACATCGGCCGCTTCCGAGGCTGCAACAGAGATCAGCTCTCTGAACCCACAAGCTGCTAGACACATAGCTTCAACCGTACAATACGTACAACAAAGTGATAGTTCCAGCACAAATAAACCAGCCGTCACAACAACCGCTCCGATGACCACCACTATTAATCAATCAAGCTAAAAGAACCATTTGGTTTTCCGATTTTAATTCCCGTCGACATTGGGAATTAAAATCGGAAATTTAGAAGCACAACAGAAACACGAAAGAAGCACGACGAGAGCATAACAAAAACATCCAATGATTTTCTACGACCTAAAAGAAGAGGCTAAAGACAAAACCATCAGCAACGTTGTCAGCAGGGACGCGGAGATTGGGCGCGTCGCGCGCACCATTCACCGACAATATGACAACAACGTAATAGTTAGTGGCGCGTCAGGTATCGGCAAATCATCTTTGTTAGAAGGCTTCGCCTATCGTTTGGGTTTGGGAGAAATTCCCGGGCTGGACGATTCTTACAAAGTTGCAAAGTTGGATGCCGCGGAAATCAAACGCATCGCTGTATCTAATGAGGGTTTGGCGCAAATCGCTTCAGGTCTTTATTCCATCCCGACAAAAACAATAATTCTAATAGACGACTTTCAATTGATTTCTGATTCTGGATTAGGAACGTTAGAACAGATTTTTGAACAGGCCTTCTTCAAGCGTACAGATATTTCGCTTGTTCTAGGAATTTCCGAAAGCGGATACCAAAAATTGTCGACTGACGATCCAAATTTCCTGAAAAACTTTGAGCACATTCCTTTGAACGAGAACGATCAAAAACAAACCCTGCAAATTCTCCAAGCTTTGTCCCCTGCTTTTGCTCAGGAATATAATCTGCAAATCCCGCAGAATATTTTATCCGAAGTGGTGGAGATGTCGCGCAAGCTTCCTTCAGAAAAAAAACAGCCCCTGCGAGCCATTCATTTTCTTGATGAATCATTAGCACATACAAAAGTCAGCGGCGATCAAGCTTTGACAGCAAATCACGTCCACTATGTCTTCTCCGAAAAAACTGGGATACCGGATAATTCACTAAGCCAAAACAGCAAAGAGTTTTTGCGCAATTTGGAAGACACACTATCCGCCAGCATCATCGGACAGGAGCGCGCGGTGGCGGCAGTTTCAGATGTAATCAAGCGCAGTCGCATGGGATTGCGTAATCCAAATCGCCCATATGGATCGTTCTTGTTTTTGGGAACATCAGGTGTAGGCAAAACGGAATTGGCAAAATCCTTGGCAAAAATCGTTTATGGTTCGGAGA
>Ga0302269_1000926_pt1 | contig 15566 bp, 21 predicted proteins | sample III_Bog_E2_2_FD_194560 | JGI IMG/M metagenome (GOLD analysis project Ga0302269, IMG submission 194560) | Peat permafrost microbial communities from Stordalen Mire near Abisko, Sweden - III_Bog_E2_2 | ecosystem: Environmental > Terrestrial > Soil > Wetlands > Peat | place: Sweden: Abisko...
CGGCCAGACAACTCGCTGATCACGAAAGCAGAATACGAACATTAGAAACAGATGCAACGGCTACAAATACCAATCGTCAAAATGATGTGCGAACCTCTAATAGTCGCTTAGCTTATTGGGGAGTAGTAATAACAATATTTGTGTCAATGCTCGAAGTCGTGTTGAGATATATACATTAGCCTGATTAAAAAAGTAAAATTAACGTTATAATATAGATATGAAAGAAATGAATCTGGAAAAGTTAACAGCGCTCATGCGTAGCGAATCATTATTCAAATCAATGGATGATGATTTGTTCGATGAACAGATAAAGTCTTACATGGCCAGACTTGGCATAAGCAAGTCAAGAAAGAATAAGTCGGTAGGCATAGGCGATGCAGGTGAAGTACCTAACTCCTTGTTAGCCGAGCAAGACCTAGAGGGCAGTACGATTAAAACGTTCAAAGATAAGTGGGCAGATATGAATAAGCGTGTCGACCTGTACCTATGGAGGCAAGGTGGAGAGTTTGGTGGTCAGGAAGTGGTCGTGCCTGATGAAGAAAAAGCACAAACAGAAAAAGCAGACCTCATGAGCTTTTCAGTCTGGTATCAAGATGACGAAGGTAATAAGAAGTGTCAGGTATTCGGAAACCTTATTGAAGCGGAAGCGTTCGGTAGAATCGTTCAGACTATAGGATTCAAGAATGTAGAAATAACTAAGAGTGCCGAAAACGAAGGAAAGGTACAATGTGATATTTGCGGAAAGTGGGTAGACGATGATGGTGTAAGTAGGCTGGGCCATAAAGGTATAAATAAAGCAGGAAAATCAACTGAAGAAAATCCAGCCGAGGGTGACCTATTACAAAATATAAAGAATGCACAAATCAAAAGACAGAAAGCAACAATAGCGTTGCGTGCGAAAGATACGACAAAATCTTTCAAAGATGTTTGGAATAAACTAATTAACTAATAAGGAATAAAAATACATGCCATCAGTACCAGCACCGCTCACAGTAACATATCCAAGTTTTGGAGCTCTGAGCGTAGGGGATACTATAAATTATAAAGGTCAGCAATATACAATAACTAACGTAACAGGGCCAGTAGATGACGGTTTAGGTACATTCAACTACACTGTCACGATAGTTGTAGGCGGTTCTAACGTAGTTATTAACTGTAATGCAAGCAATACAACTATAAATAGTCCAGGCACAGAAGCAAGTACAGGACATGAGTCTTGGTCACACTCTGGGCCTAAGTTCTAAATAAAAAAAGAAAATAAAGAGTATAATTTGATATGGAAAAAAATCCTAAAAATAATATAACTCTAGAGGCTAAAGGTTCATTTCCTTTTACGTTTTTTATTGAGAAAGCCATCGCCACAGAAACTGATGAAGATATGATTATAGAGGGTGTCGCGAGTACGACCAACATCGATCACGACGACGAGAGAATGTCTCAAGAAGCTCTGCGGGCCATGGAAGCAATGATAAATGAAAATGGAGTACCTTTGAGGGTAGAACATCAGAAAGATGATAATGCCATCATCGGTAAGGTGTTCAAAGCTTGGGTCGATGAGCGTAACCAACTCCACATACAGGCCAGACTAGATAAGAGCCATCCGGTATCACCAATCTTACATAATTCTATGAAGAGCGGTGTAAAGATGGGTCTATCGGTAGGCGGTATCGTCAAGAGGGCCGTGAGAGAATTTGCCGAATCGGTTGGAGGTATGGTCAAGACCTTTTATGACGTAGCGTTGCAAGAGGTGTCGGTCACGCCACGTCCAGCCAACTATGATTCATGGCTAATAGCTAAGAGCATCGCAGATGACGAAAACGATGCAAGAAACTTTGACGATAACAAGGTTTTATGTAGAGAGTTTTTATTAGAAAATTCGCAACTTGATTATTTAGGTGCGTTTGCCAAGTCTGTACCAAACGAGGCTTGGAAGAAAATTAATATTAATAAGGATACAAAAAATATGGACGAGAAAGATAAGGAAAAGCAGACAGAAGAGGAAACAACCAAAGCTGTCAGCCGAACCGAATTCGCATCATTGAGCAAGGCTGTAAAAGACCTTGTGACTATGGTGTCTAAGGGTTTTAATGGTATTGATTCAGTATTAAGTAAAGCACTTGATAGTGATGCCAAAGATCAAGTCAATCCAAAATCTAAAAAGGATGAGAGTGTGGACGAAGCTAAAAAGTCTACTGACGGTGCAGAGGACCAGAATAACCCTGACGAAAAGAAGCCAAAAGATGAGGACGAAACAGCAAAAGCAGAGGATGATGAAGAGGAAGAAGAAACAACAAAGACATCCGAAACTGACGAAGAGCCTAAAGAGAAAAAGACCAAGACAACCAAAGAAAAGGAAGATACCTATGATTTGGAAACTGTCGAAAGGTCTATAAAGAAATTTACTGACTTGAGAAAGCGTTTGAAAAAAGCCAGTGAGACTGATGAAGAGAAAGAAAAAGCCGAAACAGAAGAAGAAGAAACCAAGTCTCAGGAAACTGAAGAACTGTACGGCGAGAAAGAAAAAGCAGACGATGAAGAGGAAACAATAAAGAACATCCATCCATTAGATTTGTTCGTAGCGACAGTTACAAAGACAATGGAAGACGTTGTTGACCGAATGGAAAAGAACGGCAAGCGAATTATGGGCTTTGAATCAGACTTCCTAACCAAGAATATTATAAACAACCCAGCAATGCAGGAAGAAATTCATAAAATGATGAGAATTCCTGGCGTAAAGAAATCCGTAGTAATGGGTGTTCCATATATGGTTAGCAAAGACGGTAAGCGTACAGCTTTAACAATCCAGGCAGAAAAGGTCGAAAAGTCAGAACAGCCTAAAGATTTTAGAAGTTTGTATAAATCAAATTATTCTAGTTTGTCTGAACAAGACAGCGAATAACCCGATGAGTGCGCGGTCGAACACTCCCTCGCCTCTGTTGAGCAGATAACCCGAAAGGGCTGACAACTAGAGGATAAGCTGAAGGGATTAAATAATTAAAAAACACAACACACACATGAAAGTATTAGATTCAATAGATAAGGCGTTAGCTAGATTCGAAAAGAGCGTAAATATTTCGTTTGCGGGGCCTACCCCAACTTCGTTATTAGCCCGTTAATTTTGGCGGGCGAGTAGTAGTAATACTACTCAAGAAAAATTCACTGTATCGGGGAACTCCCAACCAATGAGTGGACAATCCCGAGGCAATCCATTACTTGCTTGACAAGACTTAGATATACGGTTAATATAACTGTATGAAAAGCAATCAATCAACAAATGGCGACGCCCTAGAGACTACACGTGAATCTCCAAAACGCTCTTTTACAATAGAACATCGTCAAAAACTTAGTGAAGCAATGAAAGGTCGAAAGGCCTGGAATAAAGGATTGGATAAAACTGATCCAAGAGTATTGAAAAATACAATTGCAACACAAAGTAATCCCAATCTCAGAAAAAATCTTAGTAAAGCACTGATGGGTCATAAATCAACTTTCAATCGTAAGCATACGAAAGAAGAATTGATTAAAATGAAAAGTTGGTCTCTAGGAAGAAAGAAATGGTATAAAGTTTGGAATAAAGGGTTAACAAAAAACACCAGTTCCATACTTGCAGAAAACGGTAAAAAGATTTCAATATCATTACTCAAAATTCCCAAAGAACAAAGAAGTGCATTAAGTTTAAAGGCTAGGATGTCCCAGAAAGAATATAATATATCTAAAATAGAACAAGCTATTGCAGATGAAATGGTAAGACAGAGCATAGAGATAGTGCAATCATTTCAAATACTTGTAGATAAATATCTAACTATAATCGATATCTATATTCCTTCTTCTAAGACTTGTATCTACATTGATGGAATTTATTGGCATAGTCTGCCTCAATCTAAAAAGAGAGATGCATACTTCAATAAGAGATTAAATCAATTAGGATATAAAGTTGTTAGAATCCCAGTAAAGAGATTGCAAGATGAAGACGTAAAATCTATTGTAAAAAAACTTTTGGATGGTGATATAGTCCGACCTTACGAGGAATCGTAAGAGATAGACAGAAATGCTCTATCCGCCCTAACGATGGGTAGTAACAATTTCGCAAGATTTAGAAAGTGCAATCGTTGTCCTCTCTGATCGTATGACGCCATTCAGAGATCGTATCAGCCGTATTAAGGGCGAAGGACTTGCTCACTTGTGGAATCAGAGAACATCTCTCGGTAACTTAACCGATGGACCTCAGGCCCTTGTGAACTTGTTCTATGCTGATGGCAACTTGCCAGCAAGCACTGATCCAGCATACATCCAAAAGACAGCAGCTTATAAGTACCTCGGTACTACAGCTGTAATCACAGGACCTATGATTGCATCAGGTCGTTCTTACTTGGATATTGAAGCGGAAATTGCCGAAGCGGCATTGCGCAGAATTATTCAAGCTGAAGAGTGGGCAGATTTTCATGGCGATTCTTCTGTAAACACATTGTCATATGATGGTCTAGACAAACAACTCTCGACCAACGTTGTGAGCAATGCAGGTTCACAGCTGACAGCATCGGGAGTCGTTATTCCTTCCTTTGATAAAATTATCAAACTTATTAGAAACCAAGGTGGAAATAAGATTGATGCTATTTACCTAGGATTCGGATTACAGACACAGGTCAATGCTATCGTATCCCCACAAGCTCGTTATATGATTAGCTTGGATACAAAAGGCGGAGAACTTCAAGCAGGTGACCATGTAGTATCGTACATGTCTCCTCTTGGACCAATTCCAGTAATTGGCGACTTCTTCTGCAACCCAGCACTTCCTTACCCATACAATGCGGCAGGCTCTTCTGGAGCTGCAGGTTCAGGATTATCAACTGTTTACTTCTTGAGACAAGATGATCAAGGAATTCAGATGGTTGACCTCGTACCAGTTGGAAGAACTGAATTAGCAAAGATTGCTGATACCGTCAGATTTTATCTCAATGAATATACAGTTCTTGCCGTCAAGGCAGAACCTTGGGTCGGAATGCTCACGAACGTGGGCGACCCACAATGATCTTAGTTTAGTAATTAACTAAGTGACAGTCAGAGATTCGTATGGTTTTAGCGAGCCTATATGAATCTCTGCTGCTAAGGCTGCCACTGGAAATATATGAAGAATGCTGGAAAGGTGTGGATAGGTAGAAAACACTCAGAAGAATCTAAAAAGAAAATGAGTGCAACGCATAGTAAGCAGTATCTTGAACACCCAGAAATTAGAGAAAAACTATCAAAGGCAATGACTGGTAAGAAATTGCCAGAAGAACATAAAAAGCATATTGGTCTAGGCATGGGTATTACTTATCAAAGAATTATTGATGAATCTATAAAACTGGAAGAACAAGGTTATAGGGTTATACCAATAGCCCATGTAATCCCAGATATCATTGCGATAAAAGACGGTAAAGTTTATGCCTTTGAAGTAGAATACGGTAATCCAAACTATAAGAAGTATGACAAGGACAACTACAGAAAATATTTTGATGAAGTAATCTGGTTAGTTAGAAAGGCTAAAAGAAACGCCTCATGAAAATAGTCATAAAAAAAAATAAGGAGTCATCCATCTTTTTTGAAGGAAGATTCCTAGATACGGGTGTAGAAATAGATTTAAGTTTTTCAGACGCCTATAGGTTATCGCGCATAGCTGAGATAAGTGCAAAATATGATTCGACTGCATACGACCCAAAACTGTGGAAAGAAAAAAAGTTCATAAATTTCTACGGTGACATAGATACACAAAGCGGATTCGGTAACTGCTCGTACTACTTAGTAAAAGAAAGTGCAGACATTTTGCAAATAGCCCAGACGGGCAAAACTTATGGCGTGCGTGATCAGGCCATTTTTGCTTGTCAGAATAGGGAATTGAATCCAGCAGGTGCAATGGTCTGGCATGACCAACCACGAGAGTCTTGGGTGACATCTCCGTTCAAAAAGAATATTGCAATTGTTCCATGGGAAACCACACGGATACCAGAGTCATGGGTTGCGAGATTGAACAGCTTCGATGCATTATTTGTTCCTTGTAAACAAAACATAGAATGCTTTAGGGACTCAGGGGTTAAGATACCGATTGAACTTATTTACTGGGGTGTAGACCCTAAAAAGGTTTACCCTATAGAGCGACCAGAGCGACCTATTTTCACATTTGGGCATATGGGTGCACTATCGACTAGAAAAGGCACAGACGTGCTCGTAGAGGCGTTCAGCGAGGCATTTCCGACAGAGCAGGATGTACAATTGATAAATAAAACCTCGTATAACACATATCCGTTCAATGTCAAGGATAAGCGCATAAAAGTATTGATGACACCTTACACAAACGAAGAATTGATTACACAGTTTTGGAAAGAGATAGATTGCTTCGTGTTCCCGACCCGTGGAGAGGGCTTTGGGCTAACACCGCTTGAAGCTATGGCTACAGGAGTACCAGCAATCGTAACTGGATGGTCAGGGCCAGTAGACTACATGAGCGATGATGACGGTTGGCTTATAAAACATTCGATGGTAGCAGCAAAGAATTTTACAGACACGGTTTACCATGAAGAGTGTGGGTCGTGGGCTGAACCTTCTAAAGAACACTTGATAGAGTTGATGCGTTACGCATACAATCATCGTGATGAGGTCAAAGCAAAAGGTAAAAAAGCATCTGAGAGAATAATGAGGGAATGGACTTGGGAGAATAAAATAAAAATGTTTCATGAAGCAATAACAAGGCATTTGTAATTAAGAAAATAACATGACACAACTTCAATCAGGGCAAATAAACACGGGCAACAATACTCCAAGCGGGCAGAATATGAAGGTTGCCGTTGACAACCCATATATAACCAAAGACGATTATATAGGCTCTTTTGAAGCTGAGGGATTAGGTATAAATGCAAACACACCACAGTATTCAAACGGTCAGTTAGACCTGATGATACTACGCGCGAGCTCGTGGATAAACAGATATTGTGCTAGATGGTTTGATACACAAACGATAGATGAAACAAAAACAGGGTTCACAGTTAGACCCTACAACCCACAACTTACAACGGTAGTTCTTAAGAATAGACCATACTCAAAAATAAACAGTATTTACATACAGGTTCTGAAATGGTTTATACAGGTAGATGTGTCAAAGACTGGATACCTGCAAGATTTTTACGATAAAGGATTATACAAGATAGTTCCTATGCTATCCACAGCCGGTACTGGCGCGGGCTCACCTATCCCAGCGGCTATTATAGACCACGTACCACTGGGAGTTCTATGGACAAATTATACGTTCGGATACGGAACGGTATTGTCAGCTCAGGTGTTAGAAAACATATCAGGTACGAAGAAATACCAAGCACCGCTCGGAAACAGGCTATGGGCACCTGATCAAACTATAAATGTTTACGATACAGGGGTTATTTTATCTGCAACAGACTATACTATCGATTGCCCAAATGGAATAGTAACTTTAGCTAGTGCATATACACCAAACGGAGCTGTCACAGCAGACTTCACCACCAACGAAAGTGTACCTCAAGACATTAAAGAAGCATGCGTACTTCTAGTGTCTCACATGATAGGGCAAGCCAAACAGAATCCAGTAGGTGCTACAAGTATGGGTATACAAACATTCAATATAAGCTTCGGAGAGAAGAGCGAAGTAAAAAAGAGAGTAGAAGAATTACTCGACCCTTATTCTCACTCCATGCCTATATTTATGGGACTATAAAATGCTACCTATTTCAATTTTAAACACCACAGTTACTATCAAGCGTAGAGAAAGCCAAGGGCGTGATTCTTTGAACAACCCAGACTACGGAGCGCCAACAAGCGGACAGGGTTGGAATGTTATATATACCGCAATACCTGTACGATTAGCTTTTTCTTCAAAACTAATTAAATTTGCGGCCGAGGGAGAAAGAGTTGAACCTACAGGAATCGTGTACCTAAATGCTGGATATACTATCTGTCCAGAAGATCACGTAGTTACTAGCTCTGGAGATGAGTACACAGTAATATCAATCATTGAAGCTACGGCATTTGGATCAGTAATAGATCACTTAGAGTTGGTGATAGAATTGCCCTAACTATATGCCATTTCAAAAAGGACACAAGGATTTTAGAACACCGGAGGGATTAAAAAGAATGGGCGAGAAAATGAGACTTATTCTTAAAGGTAGAAAAATTACTTGGGATACTCCTACTAGTTTCAAAAAGGGTCATGCAATGTCTTTAGAGACTAGAGAAAAAATCAGTATAAATAACGGTCGTGGAATGTTGGGCAAACATCAGACAGAAGTTTCTAAAGAGAAAAATAGATTAGCTCACATTGGTATAAAACAAAGTAAAGAAACTATAGAAAAGAAAAGGTTGGCAAATCTTGGCCAGAAGCGTTCTCCAGAATTTTGTCTAAAAATGTCTCTTAAAAAACCTACGGTTCATTCATTAGAAGCTAGACAAAAAATGAGAAACTCTAGGTTAAATTACATGGAATCTGGTAAATCTATAATGTACAACACTAGACCAGAACTTAAGATGAAGGATTTATTAGACAAACTTGGGGTTGAATATGTTTTTCAAAAAAGGATATTGGATTATTTTGTAGATTTCTTTATACCATCAAAAAACCTGATTATTGAAGTAGACGGAAATTATTGGCACAACTACCCATATGGAACAGAAAAGGACAAGATCCGAGACATTAGGTTAAAGGCGGAAGGATATGAAGTTCTTAGATTTTGGGAAAGTGACATCCTAAAGATGGAAGCAATACAAATATGAACACTTTCAAAGAGTTTTGGAAAATTCAAAATGATTATGAAAAAACCTTTTCAGGTGACAAGGCTCTTTCGGTTAATGAATTAAAAAAAGTTCAACAGATAATCAAAACTTTGCAGGATAAAGGTTTGCCTTCTTCTAAAATTATTAATGCTTTACAGAAGGAGGTATCCAAACTCCATGAAAAATATAGAGCAGAGGCAGCTTATTGGACTGAAGTAAAAAGAGATGACACACATGAAATTGGTGATATAGGTAAGGATTTAGGCTTTGATAAATACAAGGTAATCTTAAGTCCTAATGCTTGTAAAATTTGTAGAGAAAAGACTGATAATGGTAAAAAGGTTTTTACAAATAAAGATATACAGAAAAGTGGGTATGGTCACGTGCCACCCCTCCACGTAAATTGTTACTGCATTTTAATTCCGCAGGAATAAGTTATGAGATTTCAAAAAGGACAACATCCTAATCCAAGCACCGAATTCAAAAAAGGTCATGTAACTAAACATAAGTCCGACTATGGTATTCGAACAAGTCAGAGACTCATGGGACATAAAGTTTCTGAGGCTACCAGAGAAAAACTACGTAAAGCTAATCTTGGTCTTAAACATTCTCCTATGTCTGAAGAGAATAAAAGAAAAGCATCAGAACGTATGAAAGGTAATAAGAATCCTTTGGGTACAAAAAGAAGTGATGAATTCAAAAGACAGAGAAGTGAGTGGATGAAAGGCAATACTCGTTGGAAACTAGCTAAGGGTAAATTCTTTGATACTATTCCAGAATTACTTATTGAAGCTGAACTAAAGAAGCGTGGTATTAATTATATAAAACAAGCGTATATTTCTGGATTCTCGGTAGATTTCTATTTGCCAGAGACACGAACAATTATCGAATGCGATGGTGATTATTGGCATAACTTACCAGAAGTAAAAATCAAAGATCTAAAGAAAAATTCTGTTTGGGAATTTAATGGTTTTAAGGTATTTAGATTTTGGGAGCATGAAATAAAGAAATCTTCCGCAGACTGCGTTAGTCGTATAGGTCTCTTTGAATAAAAACATAAATAAAAGTGTATAATTTAGTATGGCTAAATCATCAGGAAATACATTCAAATTTGATATAGGAGCTATAGAAAGTCTAGGAGATAAACTTGGCAAAAGGCTTGCACAAACCGATAAACTTATGGTTTTAAGAATGAAGCAAGCTACTAATATGGTTTGGCGTATAGCACATCAAAAACGCCCGATGATTAGCAAGGCACAAATGAAAGCCGAGGGACGTAATAGGCGCATATCAGATCCAAATGCTTCTCTAGGTGTCCCAGTTAACACAGGTGCATTACAGGCTAGTATCCAACAAGAGGTAACTCGTAAAGGTCTAACTAACGTACAGGGTAAGATATGGACTAAAGGGATAGATTACGCAGGGTATATGGAGTATGGTACTTCAAAAATCCCAGCACGTCCCTTCATGCGACCAGCGATTGCTATGACAAAAGACGCAATTAAACGATTATTTGGACATAAAATAGATAGTAACTTATAAAATATGCTAGAAATATTTCAAAAACTGGTGGGGATACTAACTACGGATACAACACTAAATGCAATCGTTCCAGCAACTAGTATATTTACAGGTCCAGTAGACCAGACCATGGAAGCGCAGACCGAATTATTATATCCATCGATTGTTCTATCACAGGTAAGTGAAGTGTCACGATCAGTACCGAGTAACACGCGCGACACGCAAGTACAGGTAGATATATGGTCGAGAAACTCACAGATGGAAATAGAAAACATATACGAAAGAATAATTGAGATATTGAATTATCAATCAGGAGATGAGAGTACGGCACATATATTCTGGCAAAGATTAAATGGTGCAACGGATCAGTTCGAGAGCGACAGAAGAATATGGCATCGTAGTAGTTCATTTTTAGTGTGGTCAGTCAAATCATAAAAAATAATTAATAAAGAAAAATATGCAATTTACACCAGCAGGTTCAAGTCTGATTTCCAGAATTTCTTTCAATTCTGGGAATATTGATTTTGGCAATAGTAGATTAGTTCAAGTTGATAATATAGCATTATCTATTGAATATACTCTTGCTGATTTGTTTGTTTTAGGTTCTATTAAGCCTCAATATAAGGCACGTCATAGTCAAAAAGTTACATTTTCTGGTAAATTAAAATCTTATTCACCAGAAATTGAAATGCTTGCTTTCGGTTCTTCTTCAATTGGAACTCCTAACCAAGTATTAACTCTTGATGGACAAGCTAGTTTAACTAACCCAGTAGTTACTTTATTTGATAGTAACAATAAAGAAATACAATATCAGTTAACAGGTGCAGTATTTAAGAGTACTAAGTTAACTGCAAAGATGGAAGACTACATAGAATGGGATATAGAGCTTGAGGCTTTAGATATAAGCGAACTTTATACTGCCTAAGAATTAAAAAGTAATATATGTCTAATGAAGCAGAGTTAATAACAAATATAGAATTTGATTATCCATTTGCTGGTAAAATCTATAAGTTAAAACGAGCTAACCTCAGACAGGTTATTGATTTTCAGCATAAGATAATGGCAATGGATAAAAGTGATAGCAGTATATCAGTTATGGCTGTAGCACCTGCTCTTTTAGTATCTTTAAGTGCAGCTGATCCAACTATCACAGAAGACTATATCTTAGATAATACACCAGGTGATATTGACGTAATGGCAACTTTGCAACTATTAGGTTTTCTGAGCCAGAAGAAGGTGGAAATAGCCCAAAAGATAACGGACTCTCTGGTAAAGAATCAGACAAGTCAACCGAGTGGGGAAGACTCTTTGTTGCAATAACCAATAGAACTAATTGGACACCAGAACAGATTAGTCAATTAACACTCGGTCAAATACGTGTGTATTTTAAGTATTGGCTAGAAGCAATTAAAAATAAAGAATCAATTAAAAAAACAGGTGATTCATTTGAAGATTCAGAGTTATTTGGTTTAACAGCTGGTATTAAAAGAGTTCCTAAAACTAAGAGGTAAAAATGATTTTAGATGACTTACAAATTCTTATAACTGCGGATTCACGTGGAGTTGAGCAGGTCTTAAAAAAGACGACTCAAACTGTACTTGGTACTGTTAATAATATAAATAGTCAGGAAATTGATTGGACATCCATTTTTACTCAAAGCGTATCACCTGCAATCATTGCAGGTGTTGCTTCAATGTTTGCTTTTGCAATTTCTAACGCTGTTCAATTCCAAGCAGCTATGAATACCGCTGGTACAGCCGCAGGAGATACACCAGACCAAATTGCCCAAGTTGGATCAGCGGCATTAAGTCTAGCTGGTTCAACAGCTCAAGCTCCTCAAGATTTGGCTAATTCCATGCTATCTCTCTCAGCAGTATTACCAAATGTAAGTGATCAATCAGAAGTTACAGCAGCAATGGCACAATTAGCAGGGTCAGGTTTTGGTAGTTTAAGTGACATTACACAAGCTGCAATTCCTATAATGCAAGAATTTGGAGTGACCACTGCGGATGGAGCTATTACGGTACTTACGGATTTAATGCATGGTGCTCAAGCATCAAAAGAAAGTATCGCAGAATTTGCTAATTCATTCAGTCCTTACGGCACAGCTTTTGCAGACGCAGGTGTTACTCTTGATAATCTAAATGGTCTGATGTCTACTTTTGCAGGAGAGATAGAGGCGGTTGGAAAAACAAATGCAGAAGCGGTATTTAGTTCATTAGCTACATCTGCAAATAATCCAGCAGGTCCAATGGAATTATTAGGGTCTAGTATTGGCGATGTAAGAAAATCCCTTACTACAGATGGAGGAATAGACGCAATAACTAAAGCATCTAATCAGATGCAAATACTCGGACCTTCCGCACAGATAGTTGCAACAGCTTTTGGTTTTAGTTCGCAACAAGTTTTAGCATTTCAATTAGATGCTAAAAATTTAACTCAAGTGATAGCAGATACAAAAACTGCTGGTGAAAATACTCAAACGATAGCACAAGCCTTTATACAAGCAGATAATGACTTAAGAGATTTCCAAAATGATTGGGAAACATTAAAAACAAATTTAATACCTATCGGTGATCTTTTATTAAAAGGAATGGGTGATCTTGCAAAAAATATCTCAACTTATGTTATACCAGCCGTAGGAACAATAGCAAATGATATTAACAATGGTGAGATCTCTAAAGCCTTAGGAGATTCCATAGGAGCTGGGTTAGCTGCAACAGGTGGAGCAGTTGTAAATTTTTATAAAAATTTATTTCAACAAGCTACCGCAGGTTCAGGAGCGAATGGAGTTGGAGTATCATCTGATGATATTCAAAATTTAGTGACAGAACTTTTTGATCCAGAAGGTTTTGATCCGAGTAAAATTATCCCTATAAACTCAGATATTACTACAGCATTAAGTGCAGGAGTTAATCAGCAAGCTGGAGGAACTGCAGAACAGATGATGAATGATATAGCCACTCATGATTTATCTCAATTAGGATTAGGCTCAACAGAAATAGCAAATATAGAAAAAACAAATCCTTCTCAATCAATGCTTCAAACACTTATTGATGCTTTACAGATGAAAGGTACAGCTCCTACCACAAATAATACTGCACAATCAATTCAAAGTACTTTTCATATCAATCTTCCACAAGGTCCTATGTCTGAATATTCAGCTAACGATATAGCAAATGCATTATATAAAGCCTTTAATGGTATAGGTGGTTAATAACAAATATATGCTTCCATTCTACACCTACATAATGATTGATAATAATAAGTATGTAGTATCTCCAGGAGATACATATAGCATGAAGTGGACACGTGCTTTTTCATCACAACTTGCTGGAAATATTATTCGCTTAAACTTTATTGACCGTGGTCCAGGCATTAGAGTTTATGATGCAAATCTAATCCTTAGGACATGGGAGCCAGGAACACTTCCTTATAAAGACGGTATAACTCAAACATGGGATACACAGCTTCAAAATTTAGAAGCTAGCTTTTCTTTAGTTGCACAAGTTTTACAATTTCAAGATCCATTTGGAAGATCCCCTGGACCTACATCTGACTATGGTGTTTTCTTTACAAGCTACAATCTAAGTATTCCAAAATACTCAACATCACAATCGCCAATAGTGATAGCACAGGTGGAATGTACCGAAGCTACTCAAGTGATTGCTTAGCTATAAATTAAAAGATTTATCAAGTTATGAACTCTCCAATTATATCTTTCAGAACTAACAGCGCACCTTATACAGTTATATCACCTGTGTCTTATGTTCAGTCTGCTTTAGGTGGTAATAACTTACCTGTAAAAGAGGGTGAGAATTCTAACTTCACATGCTTCAGGGTTTACAATAATTTTAATCAGGCAGCGAGTACAGCCGCGATGTTCAACATCTCCCTGACGGTCTATGACGATGCCGACCCTAACTCGCATACAGCTACCAAATCACCTGTCTCACAGTCGTGGGTTAGAATATACGAAACAGGATTTGGAGAGAGTACGGTGGCTCCAGGAGCCTATACGCAGGTTATAGGAACAGATACGGCAATCGGTCGTTCAGGTGTAGATTCATATATCCCAGAATTCGGGAATGACGGTGGCTCAGCGCCTTACCTAAGAGCAGGTACAGACGGAAATGGTGTGGGCTTCCTAGAATTCGCATCGTACGCGCAAGTGCCGAGTGGGGCAGGATTCGAATCTTATACATTTGCGATTTCATTTTTTTATGAGTGGATGGCGTAATTATTAACTTTGGAAATTATGATAGCCGAAAAATTACCAAAACTTAACAAGCCGAGTGTTGAGAGAGGGATACCAGAGGGTTCATACTTTGAGGCTACATTTTCAGACGGCTCAATAGCTAGAGAAGAAACATCTAGTTGGTCGTCTTTTTCACATAAAGAAACAGTAAACTATCAGGGCAGACCAAAACTCTGTCTAGTTTGCGATTACGCAATAAAAAAAATCACGGTGACCCTGGCAGGACTTGTGACTACGATGGAAGTACCAGAGGGGTGTGCGGTCTATCAGTTTATGAGGTCAGAAAGACTTATAGCAAAAGACATAGAACAAGACAACGTGATAGGCAGAGGTATGGGTATTATTAGACATGGAATTGTTATAGAGGAAAGATATATAAATAAGTTAGAGAGTCGTATAATGGGAATGAGGATATAAAATGAAAATTTACCTAACATCGGGAACTTCATGGAGTGTCGCAACTGATGGCAGCCCTATTACTGTCGAGTGTATTGGTGGTGGCGGTGGTGGAACCGCTGGCCAATACTCTTCAGGTGGTGGTGCCGGATATGCAAAAGCTACTGTTCCTTATGTTTCAGGTGCAAGCGTTAATTACGTTATAGGAGCGGGGGGTGCAGGAGTTGCAGGTGGAGATACAAACTGGAATAGTGGTGTAATTATTGGGAGAGGCGGACTAGCTACGGGCTCTAATGGAGGCGCCGGTGGCGGAGGGTATGGAGGAACAGCCACTGGGCTTATTGGATACACAGGAGGTGCTGGTTCCCCTTATGGTGGTGGCAAGAGTGCTTGCGGAGGAGGTGCAGCAGGACCAAATGGAAATGGCGGAAATGGTGAATCTATAACTAACGGTGTTGGAGGTGTAGGAGATGGCGGTACAGGTGGAGCGGGGAATGGTGGAAATGGAACTGAAATGGGTTCAGGTTATGGGTCAGGAGGTGGAAACTCCTTTAGTAGAAATGGTGGGCAATCTGGTGGTGGAGCTGGCGGAGCTCCAAGTACTGGAACTACTGGAGGT
>Ga0302269_1000956_pt1 | contig 15217 bp, 9 predicted proteins | sample III_Bog_E2_2_FD_194560 | JGI IMG/M metagenome (GOLD analysis project Ga0302269, IMG submission 194560) | Peat permafrost microbial communities from Stordalen Mire near Abisko, Sweden - III_Bog_E2_2 | ecosystem: Environmental > Terrestrial > Soil > Wetlands > Peat | place: Sweden: Abisko...
TTCTTTATTAAAGAGGGTTTTGAAATCCGGTAATTTCAAGTTTATGATCCTATGTTTTTAATGATAATTACTAACAAATTAATAAAATTTTAATTTTAATCTATAACGTTTGGAAACGTAAAACCACTTCCCCCTCGTTAGGAAACGAGGGGGAGTGGAGTTGAAGGGATAAATGTTTATACCTGCTTTATCATTTAAAATACATAATTTCTAAATATTATTAAAAACTTTACCTATATTTGCATAGTTAATTTGATTGTAACTAAAAAAGTATAGTATGAAAAATCTAAAACAAACAATCCGAATTATTGGCATGACATTTTTCATTCTTTGGATGATGGTATCATCGAATGAATTGTATGCACAAAAAGCGAAACCGATCAAAACTACCTTGTTTCAAATTTTAGTTGAAACAACTGATACAGGAATTAAACTTACGGGTATGAAAGGGTGCGCGTGGAAAGAGCTTACATTCAATCTTGAAATGAATAAACCGCAAGCCATCAATCAGGATGGAATGGCAACTCTGAATAATACCAATTCAGAGGGAGTAACTAAAAACAGGACTTTTCTCTTTACGATTACGAAAACACCAGATGGTCTGAGCTTTGAAGGCATTGATGGTACTGCATGGAAAGATCTGAGTTTTCAATGTCCACTAAATAAATGTTTCCAGATAATTGACCAAAATGGAATGTTTAAAACGAATTAGTTGATCCCGTAAACGGGACGTCACTTCGTTCCGTTGGTTGAATGGTTGATTAATTAAATAGGATAACAACCCCGGCTACTGACCTATTGTAAATTGTAAATGAATAAATTGTATATATTTTCAATATGTTTACTCAAAGTAATGTGAAATATTTAACATGTTTTGCAGCTATCCTCCCATAAATAGATAATTTTCACCTATTTCAGTTTTTGATGAGTTGGTTCGGGCACTAAATATTTTTTTTACGGATAAAAGGAGCATATTAATAATTCAATGCTTTATAAATACGCATGACTTTGTCATCTGGCTCTGACACATTCTAATACATATCCATTGCTATACAGTGTATTGTATAGCAGTGATTTCAGACATTCATTCATATCAACATCATATTTCTGCTAAAGCAATATCTCAAAGCATTTAGTCAATCTGCTTTATATTCAACAAAGGCTTCAATAGCTTCGTACGATGCAAGTCCTAAATTATCGTATAAAATCGCAGTTGCCTGATTTCGTTCCTCGGCACGTTGCCAAAACAGTCGTTCATCGTTCCCTAAAAAAGGGGCACTTTCCATTTGTGACTGGTGTTTGAGAATAGCATTCCGTTTTCTGCGAAGTTGCTCGGGACTTATCGGAACAGCCATTTCAATATGGTCTATTTCCCACTCAGCCCAGGCGCCCCGATACATCCAGATACGACAATCTTTCATCCATACTTTGGTTTTCAATTCGTGAATGGCAGCTAAAGCAGCGTCTAAACAGACTTTATGTGTCCCGTGGGGATCAGCCAGATCGCCGGCTAGGAAAATTTGATGGGGTTGAGTTTCTTCTAACAATGCAATTACTTTGAAAATATCGGCATCAGACAGTTTCCCTTTTTGTACCTTCCCTGTTTCATAAAAAGGAAGATCGAGGAAATGAACATTCTCCGGTTTAACTCTCATAAAACGACAAGCAGAACGAGCCTCTTCACGTCTGATCTGAGCTTTTATATAAAGGACATCTTCGGTATCAATATCGCCTGGTTGTTTTTCCACTTTCAGAAAATGAAGGATTTCTGCATATTTGGCTTTGACAGTATCATTTTTTGTATCGAAACGATCGGCTACATTGAGCATTAGTGAAATGTAACGTACCACTTCATCATCTCCAACAGCGATATTTCCCGAAGTCTGATAAGCCACATGGACATCATGGTTTTGATCCACAAGGCGTTGTAAGGTTCCACCCATCGAGATGACATCATCATCGGGATGCGGGCTGAAAATCAGTACCCGCTTGGGATATGGTTTTGCCCTCTCCGGTCGATTACTATCGTCGGCATTGGGTTTACCTCCGGGCCAACCGGTAATAGTTCTTTGCAAATCGTTAAAAATCTTAATATTGACATTGTATCCTGAGCCATAAAGAGCTAACAATTCGTCCAGGCCATGTTGATTATAGTCTTTGTTTGTGAGTTTAAGAATTGGTTTGTTTGTTTCAGCACACAACCAAACGATTGCTCTACGTATTAATATATCCGTCCAATCGCAGGGGCCTACCAACCATGGATGACTAATACGTGTGAGCTGTTGAGCTGCATTCAAATCAATGGCAGCTATTGCATTTTTGTGCATTTGCATAAAGGAAGCAGGTACATTATCATCAATTTTCCCTTCAATAACTTCCTTTAAGATGCTTGATTTATGTTCGCCCCAGGCTAACAGAATAAGTTGTTTTGCATTGAGTAAGGTAGCCAGCCCCATTGTTATTGCACTAGCCGGAACTTCTGAGATAGAACTGTAATATCGTTTCAAATCCCTTTTTGATTCATTGTCAAGTAACATTAACCTTGTCAATGTACTAACCTGAGAGCCGGGTTCATTATAGGCTATATTTCCTACCAGTCCGACACTTACCAACAATAAATCCAGTCCATTATATTGCTCTATCAATTCTTCGTAATGACGGCAAAAATCAAAGATATTGGAACGATTGGTATTCGAATCAGGAGTATAAAAATTATCAGGTTGAAAATCAACTTTGTCTAATAAACATGTACGAATAAGTTGTGCGTTAGAGTGTCTTTCTCCACCACTCACAGGAAAAAATTCTGAAACATTAAAAACGATAACATTTGAAAAACTTAATTTTTCCACATTATGCATTCTCACTAATTCTTCATAAACTCCTAAAGGAGAAAAACCTCCGCACAATCCTAAAATACATTGTTTTCCCTGATTTTCTTTTTCATGGATAAGTGTTGCTACTTTTTGGGCTATTGAACGGGCACCTTCATTTGCATCTGCATAAATAATCGTACGTAGTTTTTCGTATCGGGTCTGACGAAGACGTTCAATCATATCGTCCGACCGGTAATAACGTTCAGGAGTGCGTTCTAACGTTATTCTTGAACTTAAATCGTATTGCATAATTTTTATTTATAAGTTGAAAAATTAGAAAATTTCAATAACAAACAGTCGGTAAATTTGATTATTCAGTGATTTCTAAATTAGAGTTCTTAGTTTGTACGTTATCCTGTAATCCTTCAATTTCTTTAAAGTATCGATAGGTTCCCACTTTTAATTCAATCGTTGCGGACTCATCACAAACAATTATTCCTTTTGGGTGTAGCTGTAAAGCTGTGATTGGCCACATATGACATACTGAGCCTTCTACTGCCTGATATAATGCCTGTGCTTTATTGTGTCCGTTCACAATGATCAATACTTCATGTGCATCCATCACAGTTCCTACACCAACAGTCAATGCTAATTTTGGTACCTGATTAACATCGTCGTCGAAAAATCGCGAATTTGCAATAATAGTATCTTGTGTCAGAGTTTTTATCCTGGTGCGCGACTGAAGCGATGAGCCCGGTTCATTGAAGGCAATATGACCATCAGTTCCAATTCCACCCAAAAATAAATGAATACCCCTTAAGGATTTAATCTTATCTTCATAATCCTGGCATTCAGCCTCTAAATCAACAGCATTGCCATTTAGAATATTTACATTTTTCGGTAAAATATCAATATGACTAAAAAAATTATCCCACATAAAGCTATGATAACTTTGTGGATGTTCTTTTGGAATACCTACATATTCATCCATATTGAAGGTGATAACATGTTTGAACGATACTAAGCCTTTGGAGTAAAGGTTAATCAGTTTTTTATAGGTTCCCAACGGAGTGGATCCTGTTGGCAAACCGAGAACAAACGGTTTCTCAGTTGTAGGGAAAAAATCCTTAATCTTAGTGGCAATATAGTTTGCAACCCAGTCTGAAATTCCTGAATAATCAGGTTGAATAATTAATCTCATTTTTTTCGATATTTAATGATTTTCAAAACAAACGGAATCAGGAATAATCTTCATTAGATTTATTTAATTTACAATTTCTGGCTCTGTTTGATGAAGGTCAAAAACAAGTACTTCATTTTTACCGGGTTTTAACCAACAAGCCGGACAATATAAACGGGTTTGAGGGCCTTTATTCCAATAACGGCCTAAATTATGTCCATTCACCCACGTAAAGCCTTTTTGGTAATTCTTCATGTCGAGGTAAGTATCGGCAACTTTTTTCAATTCAAAACTTCCATTAAAAAACATACCCGGTTTATCCGTTTGGACTTTTGTTGGTTTCAAGGCTGAAATAAATGCATCATTCATTGGAAATTTGTACATTTCCCAATTCATTAACGTCATACCATTAAGCGTAACGCGATCGGTAATCCCTTTCCGGTCAATCATTTCCTGAGCAAAATTGATATGTCCCATACCTTCAACAAAAATTTCCAGAATTGGATTTTTCACATCAGAAACAGGTAGTTTTATGGAAGAAATACCTTCAGTGCGATCAAGTTTTCCGATATATTTTCCATTTAAAAACACTGTTGCGTAATCATGAATTTCAGTGATTTTGAGATTTCCGCTTTTATGACCAATCAGTCTGGTCTTGTAAAGTATAAAACCCTGATTCTGGTCGTTTGCTTCGAAAGTTGTAGGTTGTACAGCTAAAATTGCCTTTGGTAGATTTCCCATATCGATGTAAATACCTGCATTGTAATGTCAGGAATATCAACTGTTTTGACAGGTTTTGGAATTGCCGGCAACTTGATTCCTTTAGGCAGGTACGATCCGATTAACCTGCGAAGAGCAAAATACTTGGGAGTTGCCTGCCCCTGCTCATTGACAGGTGCATCATAATCATAGCTTGTCAAATCAGGTTCATAACCTTTTCCACCTGAGTTAGCACCAGCTGTAAAGCCAAAATTAGTACCTCCGTGGATAACATAAAGATTAAATGATTTTTTGGTATCCATTAAAAATTTCACTTCTTTCAGTATATCAGCAGTATCTGTTTTTGCCCATTCTTCACCCCAATGTGTCAGCCATCCGGGATAGGTTTCCCCGCTAAACAAGGGAGTTTCCGGATCCACACGTGCAGCTGTATCGAAGCACTCCTGATCTGAGCCTGAATCCAGTCCCACGGCACATCCGGGCACTGTTCCAGCTTCGAGCATATATGGAGTAGGACCATCGCTGGTGTAAAAAGGTATATTAATTCCTCTTTCCGTCCACATATCCGCTAATTTTTGCATATAAATGCGATCGTTGCCATAACTGCCATACTCATTTTCAATTTGAAGCATCAATACCGGACCACCATTTGTTACCTGCAATGGTTTTACAATTTTTGCAACAACATTCACATAGCGTTCCACTGCTTTCATGTAGCGGGTATCCATACAACGGACTTTCATGTCAGGCGTTTTAAGCAGATAAGAAGGTAATCCTCCAAAATCCCATTCAGCACAGGCATACGGTCCCGGACGCAGAATAAACCACATACCTTCTTCCTGAACAATTTTCACAAAACCTGCCAGATCCCTGTTCCAGGTAGTGAAATCAAATTTTCCTTCTTCCGCTTCGTGGTAATTCCAAAAAACATATGACGCAATCGTGTTACAGCCCATAGCTTTAGCCATTTGAATGCGTTGGCGCCAATACTCTTTCGGAATTCGTGCAAAATGCATTTCTCCTGAAATTATTTGAAATGGTTTTCCGTCTAACAGAAACTCCGTTTTAGATAACTCAAATTTATGGTCACGAATTGTTTGGCTCTGAGCAGACACAAAGTATAAGTTGAGTAATACAAAAACGAGTAGTATTTTTTTTATTATTTTCATTAGTTCTACTTTACCAGATTAAAAAATTAACTACAATATTTATTTCGTTTAATATATAGATTGCATTTAATCATCTTGTTGGGTTTTAAATTCTTAAAATACCATAGGTATTTAACTATTGTGTTCTTTTTTATTTTGTTTTTGTGTCTTTCTATTGTGTCCTATTGTGATCCCGATAGCCATCGGGATGGTTATGTATTTTATTTTCTATTGTTTTCTCTTGTTGTTTTTATTTTAGTAAAGTAGAACTAATCAACTTTGAGAAGAAATCGCTTCTTAAGTTTGTATGTTTTGAATTCTTCATCAAGCAGTATTGCTTTATATAATCCATCTCTTTTGTTTTCTATTTGTTGTAAATAGACTTCCAGCGTGTCAGGTAAAGTGGTATTATCCCTCAATTGTTTTTTTTGTCGGTACAAATCCATATTAATATTAAACACCTGCATTTTCTGCTCATCAGTTAGTGAGAGTGAATCTTTCATTTGTTGGGCAATTTTACCTGCTATTCTCACGGCTACAGGATTATCCTGTGCTTTAACAATATATAAGATTGAATTTCCAAAAATGAATGCGATAAGAATGAGTTTTTTCATTTTCGATATATATTTAGTTAATGTATTGTTTTGAATTATTTTTAATCGTCTTTCAATTGAAGTAAATTATTGTGGTGGTTCAACTACACATGGTGCTCCTTTGACAATTTCTGTAAATTGGGCAGACTGACTCCCATCACTAAATTCATAAACCCAGACACAGGTATATTGTCCTGCAGAACCTCCCGGAGTTTGATATGAGGCGATATACATTTTGTATCCTGTTTCGCAAGTCCCATTAATGCATCTATTATTAACTCCACTACAAGTAACTGTACATGTTCCCTGAATATTTGCAGTAACCTGTCCCTGAGCATTTAGTTCATTTTGAGCCTGTTGATCAGCATCACCCTGTGAAATAATTGATGAGTATTTACCCGCAGCTATGGTATAAACATAATGCGAGGCGTTAGTACAAGCTGCACAATCATTTTTAGTAAAGGTTTGACTTATTCCTGTATTATAATAAATAGTAAAATAATGGTAATTATAATTTTGTAAAACATTATTATCATTATTATAAATTGTAATTAATCGACCGGAGTCATCATAATTGTAAGTTTTCACTATTCCCCTTGGATCGGTTGCTGTTTGTAGTCCGATTAATGGCTTATAAGTAAATGTTGTAATCAGAGCACCGGACAGGGTGGAATTGTAACGGAGATTATTAACCACATTCATATCAGGTGAAACAGCATTTGATAATTGATCAGGAGTTGATCCGACTAATGCATTTGATACAATATCATACGTTGAATTTACAACCTCTGCAATTGGATACATGCCCTGGTATCCCCATAAATAAGATGTGGGTATCAAATCCGGTCCTGTTTGTGAAGTTAACTGAAACTTATTACTATAGGTAAAGTTAAATTTAGTTTTATAATAATTTTCGGGATTAGTAATGAACGTCGTTTTTAATAAATTGCCTGTGAAATCAGCCGCATCTACCGATATTTTGACAACTCCGTTATCGTTCAATATTGAATAGTTATTTCTAAGAGCTGAAATAAGGTATTCATTGTTATCATCTTTTTTCTTTATACTTACATATTTTTCTATAACAGGTGATAAAACATTCTCTCGCCTCATCCATAATATGGCCTTTTGCCATGCAGGTTTACTCCCTGTAATAGAATTATTTAAGTTTGTGAGATAATTACTTAACGAGCTCGCTTTTTCTGAATAAATTGCATTTGAAGTGGTAACGAAATTTGATTTGCAATTATATTTATTGACAAGAATTTTATAACTATTTACCTTTTTTGAATCACCTGATATACAGCAATACCCTGTATTTAAACTACTATCTGCCAGATCATTATATAAATTTGAACGGCAGTTATAGAAAGAATTTATCAGGTTTGTAATTTCCAGTTTGTAATTTTCATTAATTGCATTTGGAGTATAGAGATTATCCCAGTTATAATCCAGGGGATATTTCAATTGAGTATTAATTGTATCGCCATAACTATTTATTTGTGCTATCCTTGTTGGGTAGGTATGTTCGGGATTATCATAATAATAATCTGAAGATGTTGTTACCCCATTTTGACTATCTTGATATAATGTCTCTGTTTCTCTTTTCAATAATGGATATTCTCTTGCAATAACATAATTTGCACTCCGATCCGGGTTTTGCAAATAAATATCATTTATACAATTCATATCCGCGAAATCCGGGGAAGTAAATTGCGAGGCTCCAAACGCATTTGGAGGCGTTCCTAAAGTATATGCTTTAATTACTCCGAAACAATTCCATACATTTTTATCGATATAGTTATATTTAAATGTTTTATTCATTACGGGTATAAAGCTTCCACCTGAATATTTGTAATCCGTTTGGGAGGTCATATTTACTATTAAATCTGAAGTACTACTTTCAAAAAGATATTCTGACTTTCCCGATAGCTGTTCATTTTGCGTTGATTTTACTACTCTGGCGTAAAAAAACGGATTATTGATAAAATCACTCAATGGCGACATAGAAGAGGCATAATATGCCGTCGAACTTACGAACGGATAAATTCCGCATCCTCCACTTGCAGTTGATAAAGTGGATGTATTTATGGCATCTTTCATCAAGCTTGCGTCACCATTGTAATAATAGTATTTTTCAATAGTTAATGGTTTTGTTGTTTGATTATCATAAGTTATAATTTGGCTTACTCTTAATCCCGGGCCATCTTTTAAAACGCTACTACCAATACTTTGAACTTGATTTTGTTCCCATGTGAAAGTCGAATATCCACCTGTTGGATAGGTTATTTGATTTATGATTCCAAGTTTACCATAACTTGAATTTGCAGTTCTGATTGCCGGAGTATAAATACTGTTTGGAATGAAATATCCCGGTGTAAATAAGTTTGAATTTCCAGCTCCGTTATAATATCCGTAAAGGTCTATTGACATTGACATAGCCGAAGGAAAATTGGAATCTTCATATCCGAATGAATATGTTTTACCAATTGGAATAAAATTGATTGAATTTAATTTTAACCGGGCATTATTTGTAAAGTATGAATAATTGAAAATCATATCGTTTGTGGTCAATGAACCGTTGATTTGATAGCTGATCTTATTTAGCATATTGGCATTTGTTCCCTGAACATCCAAACGGGCAGTTGACGAAGTGAAACTTGCACTGCTATATCTGCTACTAACATTTGTCAGCAATAATCCGGTGATTATAATTCCTGTATTATTTTCTATACCTAGATTTTCGTTTGAATAGGGATTATTGCCACCACCCATGTTATTTGTATATTTATAAACATCGATCAAAGTTCCCGGATGATTAATTGTATAACTTTGATAACTAAAATTAATAGTATCTTGTTTGTTGGCACTTATTGCTCTATCAATATACCATGCCGATATATATTTGGTAACACCAAGTGTAGTTGCTATATTATGACTGTATGTGGTTTCTGTATTGTTTTGAAAATCATACCTATTACCTTCATCATCAATTATATTAAAGCCCTGAACGACATTATTTATTAAACTGGCTGTAATTTTCACATTTGGGCAGGAGCAATCATAAACTTGTCCTTTTAAAATTATAAATTTCCCGGCATATTTTCCCACATTAAAAACAAATATGTCAGGTTCAGTGTCATAAGTTCCAATTCCTACACTAGTCATAAACGGATTGTCAACTGTTAATGGTGCAATTGTACAATAATAATCAAAACGTTGATCGGAATTTAAATAATCATCAAACTTTCCCTTAATTATTCGTGTAATAATCCCCATACCGGATAAGCTCCAACCCAACCCAACATTAGTTGCAATTTCATTTGGTTTACAACCATTATAACTATATTGAAGTGAAAATGGAACTGAAATACCCGGAGTCTTAATTTCAAAAAGCGGAATACTTATTTGAGGCAAACCTGTATAGAGTGTTACAGGCAAAATACCGTATCTACCAAGTGACTCAACTTCAGGTGAATGAGGAATTATATCGAATTTTGATTGAGCATAAGTATGTGTATCTACCTGACTTCCACTTCCACCACTTGGTTCATTGGTTGCAAAGGCTGAAACTCCAAATACAGAAAAAAAAGCTAAAGCATAAAATTTGAATTTCATAATATATTATTTTGAAAATTATTATTTTACAATTTAATTTATTGGATATTTTGTATAAAACTGTATATGATCATTCCTTTTATTTCTTCACCACATTCAACCTCATCACCATATCGTCCACATGAACATAGAGTGAATACACGCCGGTAATCAGATTGCCCATGGGTACAGTACTGCTGTTATAGCCTTCGCTTAAATTTTGTGGGGCTGTCTGGCAAAGCCCTATACCCGTATTATTGTGTACCGTAAACCAGACTTTGGCTGCCCGGGTCAGATTGTAATTGATAGTCAGATCGGTCAATACCGGGTTGGGCATCAGTTGTGCTTCGGTAAATACGGAAGCTGCATCCTGTTTTATATCCGGTTTATCCGCAGCTACTGAGTCGGTTTGAACCTGCGAGGTTTGCAGTTCGGGAGGATAGAAAAAAGAAGTGCTGAATACCGTGGTATCCTTCATGCTTTCTCCGTTTTCATCTTTAGTATCCCCTTTTTTGCTCAATGTTGTTTTAATGCTTTCGAAAACCGGATAGCGGATACCTTTGGCATACCAGGAATAGGTATCCAGAGTCATTTCAAGGCTGTCCTTCCCTGTTTCGGTATAATGCCTAAGCGTACGTATCCTCAGAGCTTTTTTTACCGTTTCAAATTCAGGTAACTTTATGTCGCCTTCGGCATCGGCCATGATGCGGGTATATCCCTTTACAGCCAGAGGTAAAAAGTGGCTGTATTCTCCTGTGCCTTCAAAATAACTGAACAATGTATCACCGTAAGCAAACGGGAAATGCATTCGCAGTTCGGGTACTTTATATTCCATAAAGGTGGTGGAGTTTTCGTATCCTACTGCTTGCAGGCTGTCCATTTGTTGGCGGTAATAATAACGTGTATTGTGCTCCATTCCGCACAGACGGGTCATATCGGTGGAGTCGGGAATAAAATAATTGAGGGAATAGTTCTCATTGATGGGCTGGATTGTACTAAAGTCCCAAATCAGCCCTTTTCCTGAACTGCCGGGTCTTTAAACACTACTTGTTGTTTTACAAGCTGGTCGGCTGCACGGTAAGCATTCCGTTTAGCAGTAAGTCTTTGCGATTGCTGCGCCCTGGGAATCAGGCATATAAAACAGAATAAAAGAAGAACAGAATTTTTTTTCATGTCATTTATATATTATTCAGTTATTGAATATATTATGATAATTATACACATTATTCTATAATATATATGTTTTTTATTAAGCGTCAAAAATAAATACTTATTTTAAAATAAACAAATTTTTTAATCATTTATTTTCTTCAATATTTAGCTTTAACACATTGGAATGAACGTACTTAAAAACGATTATGACATATCTCATGACATAGGTATTCATGCACTAAAAAAGGGGAAAAAAGATTTTTTTGAATAGAGGGTGTTATAAAAAAATGAATATAGGTGTTGACTTTAAATACTGAAATTATGTTCAATGACATCGCCTGTTTCGTCCAGATTTGTAAATTTGCAGTCTGTGGATAGACTTAGAACGAAGCATAACTTTCCTAAGAAAAATCGGGTGAAGAGTGATAATAATTACAACAGAAAATTATACGGTTGTAAATCGGATTTCTTCATTTCGGTTTACAAATCCTTCTGATATAGAAAACGGGATAAAATATCCGGCCCACCAATTCACACCTTTTGTACTTTTAAATCTGTTTTTATATCCCCGCTTGCACAAAGAAATAGATTTGGCACCTTTTTTAACTAAAATCAATTTTTTCATCCTGTGAAATATTTGCCGAAATTACAGAAATATTACCAGGACATTACACCGACATTCCGTCGACATTACACCAGAATTATGGATATAATACGGTAATAAAACGGTAATGAAACGATAATAATACGAATCTATATAGAATCGTTTTATTTGCGTAACATTTGCGTAATATTATAATATTATTTATTTTTGCCGAGTGTAATGTCGGCGGAATGTCGCGGGAATGTCGCGGAAATTTCGGCGGAATTTACGGATAAAACCGGGCAATAAAATCCTGAAAAAAATGAATTTCGCGAGCTCAATAAGTAGTAGGTGGTTAAGTGTATATTCTTTATAATAAATAGTTTGTATAGTTTTCAACTGACAGGTTGGATGAAGATGAAGAACAGGAGATAAATTATTGAAATAATCAAACCGAAAATAATTCCAACTAAAAATCAATACTTTTAAATAAAAAAAATCAACTCTATTTAATTCATTCTTAAATACTAATATTATGGCAATTGTAAAAGGTTTTCTACAAATGACCGGCAGTATTAAGGGTATGTCATTCTATACCCGTGTCGGGAGCGACAAAGTGATTATGCGAACCAAAGGTGGTGCATCAAAGTACACGATTAAAAACGGTCAGAATTTTGCTAAGTTAAGGCTGCATCAACTTGAATGGCAGGGATGTGTAAAGTTTGCACAATCCATGCGATATGGTATCGGTGAAACGTATCGACTGGCTGATATTAATCTTACTCCTGTATGGTCGGGAATGGGGAATAAGATATTAAAACTGGACACTGTCAACGCAGTAGGTCAACGGACTTTACGTTTCTCTCAATGTAAACAGGAAATGGAAGGGTACGATTTAAACAACAAATATCCCATCACAACAATTTTACGGGTATCCCCTCTGGTTGAACTTAACAGGGAAACACTTTCGGCAACAGTCTCCCTCCCACGGATTAACACCTCAACGAATTTGCAGAATATCAGGAAACTGCCTTATTTTCGCCTGATCATTAACCTGGGCACGGTTTCGGACATGATGTATAACCCGGATGGTCTGATTTACAACTATCAGCCGATAAATGAGAAATTAAATGTTGTATCCAACTCAACCATAAGCGACTGGCATTCAACCAATGATGTCCTGCCGGCTCATGTCCTGTCCGTTCAACTCAATGAAACAGCTATCCCATTATTAACAGATGAAGTGACGGTACTGTTGAGTATGGGCATTGAATTTGGGGCTGTAGGGTTTGGTGGTGTAATTGAACCTGTGAAACATGCAGGGTGCGGGAAGATTCTGCTTTGCCGTTAATAAGTTCCGTGTTCCGCGTTCCGTGTTTAGCGTTTCGGGTCTGAGAGGTTACTGGTCTTGAAAGTCGCCCTCCCACTTGGTGTTGATTGCATAAAATGTGAATCTTAGATGTGGGAGTGCGACTTAAGGGTGGAAGTATCCCGTTCCGGGTTCCGCGTTCCGTGTTCCGTGTTTCGGGTCTGAAAGGTTACTGGCCTTGAAAGTCGCCCTCCCACTTGGTGTTGATTGCAGAAAATGTGAATCTTAGATGTGGGAGTGCGACTAAAGGGTGGAATATCCCGTTCCGCGTTCCGTGTTCATGGTATGAAAGGTTACTGGCCTTGAAAGTCGCCCTCCCACTTGGTGTGGATTGCAGAAAACGGGAATCTTAGATGTGGGAGTGCGACTAAAGGGTGGAGGTACACCGTTCCGTGTTCCGCGTTCCGTGTTCCGTGTTCATGGTCTGAAAGGTTACTGGTCTTGAAAGTCGCCCTCCCACTTGGTGTGGATTGCAGAAAACGTGAATCTTAGATGTGGGAGTGCGACTAAAGGGTGGAAGTATCCCGTTCCGCGTTCCGTGTTCATGGTATGAAAGGTTACTGGCCTTGAAAGTCGCCCTCCCACTTGGTGTTGATTGCAGAAAACGGGAATCTTAGATGTGGGAGTGCGACTAAAGGGTGGAATATCCCGTTCCGGGTTCCGCGTTCCGCATTTTGGGTCAAAAAGGTTTACGGTACAAATCAATTGAAACTTTTTTTCTTACTTCTTACCTCTTAATAGTCGCCCTCCCACTCGCTCCTCATTCCTCATTCCTCATTCCTGCATAAGTGAAGCCCTCACTTATTAGAAATCGTGTGGTATCATCTTAATGAATGAATTAGTGCAATTAACCCGGGTTTTAGTGAGGGTTTCACTTCTGCAACCTCGGGGAACGGGACACAAAAACGTTTTAGTCATCAATAGGAAAACGCTCAAAAGTACTTCGTACGTTTTGAGATTTGTTTTACTTTCTGAGGTTTTTATTCGCGATATGGAAATCGCGAGACCCAAAAAAGCACACCGGACTGCAAAAAAGAAGAACCAAGAGCAAAGAACTAAGACAAAAGAACCAAGATATAGGTCGCAGAACACTTAAAATTGAGTTTGCGTTATTCCATTTTACACGGAACTCTTCAAACCCTTCAAACTTCAAACTTCAAACCCTTCAAACTTTCTAACTCTTCAAACTCTTTTCAGGTTTCATTTTCCCATTAAAAATATAAAATTTCATTAAATATCATTCAACCTGTCAGATTGAATACGGGAGTACCGTATGAATTACACAGTATGCATTACATTTTCATCCTTTTTTTGTACTTTTGCGGTAATTTGTAACTGAAAGAGAGTATGAGCACAGAACTTAGCGAACAAGAACAGTTCAGACGTCAGAGTCTGGACGATTTACGGAATTTAGGCATTGATCCCTATCCTGCCGCACTTTATCCGACCGATTCATTTTCCACCGATATAAAAGCTGCCTTTAATGATGAAATGATTGGTAAGAATGTATGTGTGGCCGGTCGTCTGATGAGCCGCCGTATTATGGGGAAGGCTTCATTTATTGAATTACAGGACTCAAAAGGACGTATTCAGGTCTATGTGAGTCGCGATGATATTAACTCCGAAGCACAGCCTGAAATGTATAACACCGTGTTCAAAAAGTTGTTGGACATTGGCGATTTCGTGGGTATTAAAGGATTTCTGTTTCGTACCCAGACAGGCGAAATAAGCATCCATACTAAAGAACTGACCGTACTGAGCAAATCGCTTCGTCCGCTTCCGATAGTAAAATACAAAGATGGGGTGGCATTCGATGCGTTCGAAGACCCTGAACAACGGTACCGTCAACGGTATGTCGATCTGGTGGTGAATGAAGGGATTAAAGATATTTTTATTAAACGTACCAAAGTATACCAATCCATGCGCGATTATTTTAATTCGCAGGATTATATAGAGGTGGAGACTCCCATCCTTCAATCTATTCCCGGAGGTGCAGCTGCCCGTCCGTTTACTACCCATCACAACGCACTGGACATGCCGCTTTACCTGCGTGTAGCCGATG